>MDTC01192254.1_pt1 | contig 42658 bp, 33 predicted proteins | sample 811181 | NCBI WGS metagenome assembly MDTC01 (sample SAMN05326644, study PRJNA326480) | marine metagenome | isolation source: seawater | place: Pacific Ocean: North | collected 2011
AATTGGAATGGTGATTGGATTAGCAGGGGCTAATATTTCACCGAGTGCTGCATTACCAGCATTCTGTGCTTCATCGTAAACGGCTTGCAGAACATCTTCATTTTGTGGATCTCGTACAAATAAGGTGCAATTCGGACGGCATATAGCTGCTTTTTCTCGAGCAATCGACGACAAATCAGTACCTAATATGTCGATGTGTTCACGACTCACTGATGTGACAAGAGATACGGTTGCGGGGCCTGAACGAGTGGCATCTAAACGACCACCGAGTCCTGTTTCAAGAATCAAGACCTTACTGCCTTGTGAGCAGATCATTGCAACCAGATACGTGACCTCAAAAAATGTTAAATCGACACTTGACTGGATGCCATCGCCTTGTGATGCTGCATAAACCAATCCAAGGGCTCGATTAAATTCGTTTGGAGAAATCGGTACGCAATTCCGCCGAATCCGTTCTTCAACTCGGACAACATGCGGGGAAGAGAACATGACATGCTCAACATCTCCAAGACCTAGGGCAGTTGACATGAGAGCGCATACTGTGCCTTTGCCGTTGCTTCCTGCGACATGAATAATGTGGGACGGCAAGGCTAAATTCAAACGGTCAAGAACTGTCTTGGTTCCCTCGAGACCGAGCGCCATACCTCGGTGTTTGGTCGACTGAAGCCACTTGCGTACGTCGACCACGCAGCGCCTAAGAGGTTGCATGATTAGTGCTTTTGTCGGCTGCGATTGCTGTTCAAAGTATTCGCCCCCGTAGGGGGCGTTGGATGCGCGACGCTCATATGAGTGTCCGAACTCGCACGGTGTATGACCGAACAGGAGACTTCGCCGGCTGAGAATCGTAAAGATTCCGTGGAATTCACTGCTGTTCAAAATCAATTGAAGAAAGAAGACAGTCTTTTGTCAATGATGAAAGAACAATTCCCCTCGATGATGGGGATGATGTTCATGTTTGTTCTTACCATCGCAATATCGCTGTTTATTCGGCCGTGGTACGATATTGCAGACCTACAAGCATACGGAACATCTGGTGCACGTCAAGTTCGTTACATAGCTCTGCAATTAGTTATGATATTCATCTTTACTGCAGGAATATTACTGCTCGCAAAATACAAGAAAGAGTGGGTCATAAAATACGGAATCATGGGTGTTTTAGCCATTGCTTTGTTGTACGCAACCGTACCTCTTACCCATGTTTTGGTCTTGGACCTCGAAGTTGATCCGTTTGAATACGAAAGCGATAGTGAAATTGAAATGTCTTACCTCACTCATCACGGGATGAACACGCACATCACTAATTCACTTATTGGAGTCCCTACAATGTGGAACGACACAATAAACGTCTACCACGGAGATGCTTTCAGCACCAATTCGTCATCATGGACGACCAGTCATAAACGACTTCCTTACGACGATACATCTGTGTTGAGAACGGTGGTTTCAGATGAATATTATTCATTTTCCAATCAAGCCTATGTTTGGTATGTGGATGCGAAGACAGGAGAAACCATAGACCAGTACAACTGCCATCGTTACATCGTTGAAGATGGTGGAGACCCATATTACGAACCACTAGGTCAAATGGATGGAGCTTGTACCTTAGCATTCCATGCTGATGATGCTATGTATGTTGTCGACGAGGGAAATCATCTGTTACGATACAACACTTTTGAAAGCAGTCCTGGAAATTTAACCCACCAGGCCACATGGATGCTGCCCTTCGGCCTTGAAACTCAAATGGGTGTTGTCTATTCTGAGGTAATCGATGATGACAAAGTACTCATTGTCACCCATAGCGTGGCCATTGTGATTGAGTTGGAAAAGAGTTCAGGTGGTTTCAATATTGAAAACTCGGACATTTTTACCGATGCTAAACTTCTATTCGAATTAAACGCTACGAGCAATTTTACCAGTGCAGATTTCGGCCATTCGCCTTGGTCAAATGTTTCGATGGATGAGAGTGACGGTCGTGAAGGCCTGTTGCTTCTCGGTGAAGAGAATGGAGATGTCCACGGATATGAATGGAATGAATCTGACGGGGTATATTTTGAGCCCCAAACACGTATGAAAATGCTTGGATACTCAGACTCAATACAATCTGTTCGAATTACTGACCTTGACCAATCTCAAATTAGCGACATGCTGGTGGTGACTGAAGATGAAGCACATTGGCTTTATGGCCAAACATTGACGAAGTTGGTTACCTATGAGGTAGAAGAAAATGTGGAGACGGCTTGGTATTCACAGTCAGAGAACATTTCTATGTTCCATGCGGTCTACCAAAACACTACCATCGAGATTGCATCCGGACCCGTTGATGAAGGAATGTGGGCTTTAAGCGGACTGCAATTAGCAAACGGTCCATTGATTGCAGCGTTACTCATCACTGTGATTTTGATGATTTTACTCTATGTCCATAGTGAATGGTATGTCGTCAACACTGTGGGAGTACTGGTAGGCTCAGGAGTAATAGTAATGCTTGGAGTAACGTTTGTTCCTACACTCATTATCGTGTTTATGATTGCCGCAGCCGTATACGATGCTTGGGCAGTCTACCGTTCAAAACACATGCTGGATTTGGCTGATACCATGATTGGACTGCGTCTACCGATTCTTTTGGTTGCTCCACAAGAAAAAGGGTACTCATTTATTGATGAAACTGTTTCCATGAAAGAGAAGAATGCACCTCAACCTGCACCTCAGCGCCCAATGGCTGGCTCACAACCGAAAAAGAAGAAAGGTAAAGATGCAATGTTCATGGGTTTGGGAGATGTCATATTCCCTGGAATGTTGGTTCTTTCTGCAGCCCAATACATCGAAGGTGCAGAGGGCTTCCAAGTTGCCATGACAACCCTTCTCGGCGGACTTGTTGGGTATTTTGCCCTCATGACCTATGTTGCTAGAGGGCGAGCACAGGCAGGTTTGCCTCTGTTGAATGGTGGGGCAATCCTTGGATATGTGGTTGGTGGCTTGCTTCTTGTTGGAACTGCCATCTTTGATTTCGGAATAACGCTGTGAGGTGAAACATATGCTTGATATGAATCTGTTTAGAAACGAACCTGAAACCATTCGTAAAGACCACGATAAGCGAGGTATTTCTCATGAAAAAATCGATCTCGTTATCCAATTAGATCAACAATGGATTAATTTACAGCATGAAACCAATCAACTGAGGGCTCAAAAGAATACTGCGGCTCGAGGAATTGGAGCAGCCAAAAAATCTGGTGATGAACAAGAAGCTCAACGAATTCTAGCCGAGGTTGCTAACTTAGGAGACCAAATTGCTGAAATGGAAAAGAAGACTGATGAGGCTGTCCTTGAAAGGGATAGGCTGCGGATGAGCATACCGAATATCCTCCATCCTGATGTACCGCAAGGTGCTGATGAATCCGGAAATACGCAACACAGTGTTCACGGCGAAAAACCATCTTTTGACTTCGAACCCCTTACCCACAATGAATTAATTGAAAGGAACAAATGGGTCGATCTCAAGCGGGCTGCCAAAATTTCAGGAAGCCGTTTCTTTTTCCTTAAAGGAGACCTTGCAAGACTGGAATTCGCCTTGCAACAGTATGCAATGAACTTCATTCGGGAGCGAGGTTTCACGTTCGTTCAACCACCTGTAATGATGAACAGGGAGGCCTATGAGGGAGTCACGGACCTCTCTGATTTCGAGACTGTGATGTACGGTGTTGAACCAGATAAATACTACATGATTGCCACATCTGAACATCCCCTTACTGCAATGTTCATGGGAGAAACCGTTCCTGAAAATGACCTGCCTCTACGTATTGTCGGTGTTTCACCTTGCTTCCGTCGTGAAGTTGGGTCGCACGGGCAATCCGACCTAGGAATTTGGCGCGTGCATCAATTCACAAAAATTGAACAAATCATCATTGCAACACCTGAACAATCATGGGAATTACAAGAGGAGTTACTACAGAATTGTATTGATCTGTGGGACACCCTAGAGATTCACTACGAGGTGGTCAATATTTGCACGGGCGATATGGGTACGGTAGCGGCTCGTAAATACGATCTCGAAGCATGGATTCCTGGTGCGAAACAGTACAAAGAAATCGTCTCTTGTTCAAATTGTACCGATTACCAAGCCAATCGCCTACAGATTCGATATGGCCAACCCGGACACTCATCACAACCAATTGCTCACACGCTCAACTCCACTGCAGTCGCAACATCAAGAGCACTCGTTGCGATAATGGAACAAAACCAATTGGAGGATGGCAGGGTCAAAATACCTGAGGTTTTGAAACCATACATGAACGGTCAAGATAAACTTGAACCGTGCACTTGGGGTTAAACCTCAGTGTTGAAATAGGCAATGACAGTATCGAATCTATGGAAGGCGGCACGACGCTCTATTTTGGCTACGGTTCGAATTTGGATATGTCCGATTGGAAAGATTGGTGTGAGCGCAAAAATGAGCCACATCAAGGCTTGGTTGAAATCGGTCCGTGCTGGTTGCCGGATTACACGATGAGATTTCACTACTTTTCAAGGGGTCGCGAAGGCGGTGCTGCAGACATCGTTGAGAACGGTAGAGGCCATGCTGTCCCCGGGGTTTTATTCGGAATGGATGCTGCTACGCTTGCTGCAATGGATCGCAAGGAGGGAGTCGGAGCTGGTATCTACGAACGAAGGAATGTCCGTGTTGCCCTTCCTGATGGTACATTTCGGGAAGCCATCACATATTGTGTGACCTTGAAGCATATTCAAGAACGGTTTGTTCAACCAACCCAGCATTATGTTGGGCTAATCCAAAACGGGCTTTTGAAAAGAGAACTTCCAATTGGAGAATTGAAAAACGCTATTGAGGAATTTAGTCCGAGTTTCCCATTGGATAAACTGTTTGTCTATGGTACATTGATGCAAGGAGAAATCCGACATCAAACCACACAACAGTTGTGCAATGGGGATGGGCAATCTGCAAGAGCTCAAGGTCGATTACTGAATTTAGGGGAATTTCCCGGCATGGTATATGGAGAGCATACGATTCATGGTGAGGTTTACAACATTGACCAAGTCTATGCTGCCCTCCAAACTCTTGACAGTATAGAAGGATTCTATGGATACGATTCTAATCATTCGTTGTATACTCGCACCATTATCAAGATTGAAACTGAACAAGGAATGGAATGGGCTTGGACATACATCTACAACTCAGAAGACGAGAATGTACAACAGATTGTTTCTGGAGATTGGCGAAATCGTTAATCTTCTTCCTCAATCATAGCCAACAGAACGGAACCTTGCTGAACTTGTTCGCCTGCTGAAAAATGAATTTCCGATACTTTGCCGGAAGCTGATGCTAAAATCCTGTGCTCCATTTTCATGGCTTCAAGAACCATGAGCGTTTCACCCGCACTTACCGATTGTCCAACTTCTACCATCACCTGCAACACTCTACCCGGCATAGGTGCAGTCAAGCCACCTTCATCACCTGATTGGGATGCACCTGGTTCGATTCGTTCAAAGTTGAAAGTGTGGCCCTTGAAATGCACCCACCAGCAATCGCCTACCTTTGCGACTGTAGCATATCCTTTGGTTCCATCAGAAAGTTGAATTTTCAACCGCCCGTCTGATTCCACAATTGCAAGATGCTCTCCAAGAACCCACCACTTGTCTTTTCTTGCAAGCGTTACATTAACCGGGCCGCTAGGACTACGAAATGTGTGATGCATCAAGGATACCTCCGGTTCAGTGTGGTAAACGGGCTCACTGGCCCTGAAAGATTGTCTGAACGAACTGAGGGGGATGACTGTCGGTGTAATCCTGCACTCTGAGCTACTGCGGCAGCCATAAGCGCACCATCTTCGAGTTCGACTGAAACCTTAGGGCTCCAACCGCTCGGCCACAACCTGTCAATCATTGTCGTGTCAGTCGTTCCTTCAATAACGTCAGAGACATCACATAATTCCCTCAAGAAACGTAAGTTCGTCGTCGTACCCAAAACGATAAATTCATCCAATGAACGACGCATGCGCTGAAGAGCCTCTTCCCGAGATGGTGCCCAAACAATCAATTTAGCGAGCATCGGATCATAATTTGGCGTTACGTCATCACCTTGTCGCACACCTGTGTCGAGGCGGATTCCAGGCCCTTCTGGCGGTATGAATATTGAAAGAGGCCCGATGGCAGGAAGGAAATTATTTGAGGCATCCTCTGCATACAACCGAACCTCAATAGCATGCCCTCGGATATGCAACTTACCACACGACATCGGCTCACCAGCAGCAATCCGTAGTTGTTCCCGAACAATATCAACGCCTGTAACCATCTCAGTGACTGGGTGTTCGACTTGAATACGAGTGTTCATCTCCAAAAAGAAAAATTCACCGCTCGGAGCAAGTAAGAATTCAACAGTTCCTGCACCTTCATAATCTACCGCCATTGCAGCCGAGACAGCTGCTTCACCCATGGCTGCACGTATTTCATCAGTCATTGTTGCACATGGCGCCTCTTCAAACACTTTTTGATGGCGTCTTTGAACGCTACATTCTCTCTCGCCCAAATGGATGGTTCGGCCATGCCGATCAGCCAAAACTTGGATTTCAACGTGTTTTGAACCGGTAAGTAACCGTTCAAGATAAACTCGTCCATCTCCAAACGCCGCAATTGCCTCACGACGAGCGCTACGTGCAGCATCAAGAAGTTCTTCGGGGTGATGTACAGCCCTCATGCCTTTGCCTCCTCCGCCTGATGATGCTTTCAGAAGTAAAGGAAAACCTACGCGACTACTCGCTTGCTCAATAGCCAAAAGCGCCTCCTCTTCATCGGTTTCTTCAATTTCCTCACCAGGAATAACTGGAACTCCAGCCGCTCTCATTGTGATGCGAGCAGTCATTTTATCGCCCATCTTTTCAATTGCGTTTGCGCTGGGGCCAATCCATTGAAGACCTGCTTCTGAAACTGCCCGAGCAAAATCAGCTCGTTCGGAGAGAAATCCAAAGCCAGGATGGATAGCGTCCACGCCAGCATTATGTGCAATTTGTAAAATCTGAGATTGGTGAAGATAGGTGTCTGCGATCGAATCACCTTCAAGCAAGAACGATTCGTCAGCAAGTTCTACGAAAAGGGATGTAGCATCGTTCGATGCATAAACCGCAACACTCGCAAGCCCAGCCTCCTTACATGCGCGAAGAATTCGGCAAGCGATTTCCCCACGGTTGGCAACCAAGACTTTGCTGACCATTGCCTTCACTCATTCCTTCTTCCAATTCGCTTGTCTCTTCTCAAGGAACGAGGACAGACCTTCTTGACCTTCGGGTGAACCACGCATGCGACTGGTAAAATCAAGGGTAAATTCGCGTAGTTCTTCATCACTTTTTGTCCATCGATCAAATTGAAGTGTTAATTCCTTGGCTAAAGTCACGGCTTGTGGTCCAGTCGAGAGTACCTCTTCTACAAGCAGGTCAACAGCGGGTCCAAACTCCTCAACGCTCTCTACCATAGCTTCAATAAAACCCGTTCTCAAAGCTTCAACGGCACCAATGCGGCTGGCCTGCATGGCGAGTCTTCGGAAACAAGCCGAGCCAAGACGTCGATACACATACGGGCCAATGACTGCAGGGAGAATACCTAACTTACCCTCTGAGAGGGCGATTTTAACGTTTGAAGTCGCAATCACATGGTCCAAACACGCTACTAACCCTGCTCCACCGCCCAGTGCTACACCTTGTATAGCGCCAATAGTAAAGCATGGATGGGACCACAAGCCGTTGAAAAGTCGGTCAAGGCGTTCAGAATCGATACGGTTTTCTTCGGCAGAATTGGCACCTGCATCTCTCATCATGTTAATGTCGGCACCTGCACAGAAGTGGCGCCCTGCTCCAGCAAGAACAAGAGTGCGAAGATATGGAGTGCCTTGAGGATCATAGAGTTCTCCTCGCCGACCTACGCTACGTTCAGCAGACCAATCAAACATTTGACATAATTCAGTAATCATTTGAATGTTCAACGCGTTATACTTGTCTTCTCGATTCAGTGTAATGCGGCATTGAGAATCTCGAATCTCAACGGAGATGAGTTCTGTTGACGGGGGATTTTCCATTATCATCTGTAAAACTCCAATTGCATTTTTCATTTTTCAATTCAATTATTCACATTCTAAATACGCCAAATCTATCGTCCGGCAGAGGCGCATTACGGGCAGCAGCAAGACATAATCCGAGGATGTCTCGAGTGTCGCGTGGGTCGATAATCCCATCATCCCACAAACGGGCAGTCGAATAGTATGGGCTACCTTCTGTTTCATACTTCTCTAGGAATGGGGCGCGGAAGGCCTCAAGCTCATTTCCTTCCATTGGCGGTAGCCCTTCTCGGGCGCGCTGATCTTGTTTGACTGTTGCTAAAACATCGGCAGCCTGAGGCCCACCCATAACTGAAATCCGACTGTTGGGCCACATGAACAAGAATCGTGGGTCGAATGCTCGACCACACATGCCGTAATTTCCAGCACCGTGTGAACCTCCCACAATGACTGTGAATTTTGGGACGTTTACGCAGGAAACAGCGGTGACGAGTTTTGCTCCATCTTTGGCTATGCCGCCCGCTTCGTAATCTTTGCCAACCATGAAACCTGTAATATTTTGAAGAAACACTAGAGGTATACCTCGCTGACCACACAGTTCAACAAAATGTGCGCCTTTGAGCGAGGATTCTGAAAACAAAATCCCGTTGTTTGCCACAATGCCAACTTTATGTCCATGAATATGAGCAAACCCGCAAATCAAAGTTGTACCATAACGAGATTTAAATTCATGAAACCGTGAACCATCGACAATTCGAGCGATGATTTCTTTCACATCGACTGGAGTTCTGTTGTCGTTTGGAATGAGGCCGAGTAAATCTTCGACATCGTGCGCAGGGGCCTCGGGTTCATCAAAAGCTGCTGGAGCAAGTGTTCGAGGACCAATATTCTCAACAATATTTCGAACCATGCGCAAGGCTTCAGGTTCATCCTCGGCAAAGTGGTCGGCAACTCCGGATTGGGAGGTGTGTACATCAGCGCCGCCCAGTTCTTCAGCAGTAACTTCTTCACCCGTTGCTGCTTTTACCAACGGCGGCCCAGCAAGGAAAATAGTTCCGTTGCCTTTGACTATAATCGATTCATCGCTCATGGCAGGAACATATGCGCCACCAGCGGTACAGGAACCCAAAACTGCTGCAATTTGAGGTATTTTATCGCCGGACATTCGCGCTTGATTACGGAAAATACGGCCAAAATGGCCGATATCGGGGAAAACTTCGTCCTGCATGGGCAGGAATGCACCCCCTGAATCAACCAAATAGATACACGGAAGATGATTCTCGTGAGCGATGGTTTGAGCACGGATATGTTTCTTAACAGTCATTGGATAATAGGAACCACCCTTAACGGTAGCATCATTGGCTACAAACAAACATTCGCGCCCGTGCACCATGCCAATGCCAGTGACAATGCCGGCAGAGTGTGCCCTTCCGTCATACAATTCAAAAGCGGCAAGTGGAGATAATTCGAGGAAAGCCGTCCCAGGATCAATAATTCTTTCAATTCGTTCCCGTGCCAAGAATTTGTTACGGTTTCGATGGCGATCTACGTACTTTCCGCCACCACCGTTTGATGCTACTGCAAGCCGTTCTTGCAGTGTTTCAATGAGTGCAAGGTTGAATGCCCTACGTTCTTCGAACTCTAGGTCACTGCGATTAACACGGGTAGGTAATCGGTCCATTCACACCCCTCACACCTTGGCATGCAGACACCGTCTTTAACACTACTACAATCAAACACGAGAACTTTGAGGTCATACGCCGAGCATAAGGCGCCCTATATCTCTCAAACCAGGTGCCAAACCAACGATAAGAACTGCAAGAACAATCAGAACTCTAATGTGGCGTTGTCTTTTTTCAACCTTCATCTCAATGAACATGAACGTAATAGCCCCGATTAATACCGCCTTGATAAGAACAAACAACCACGCACCCTCACCAAATTCAATGCCAAGAGCATTGTTGATTTCTCCGCCATAAACAATGACCTGATTGCTAACAACATGCTTTTCTCCATAACCGAAGAAGTCAATTCCAACCATCGTTGCAAAACCGTCGCACAATTGCCCAAAAACCATTGCAAGTACCATCGGACTGGCCAAAAGAGCATTTCTTGAGAGTAACTCAACGGGATGTTGTTGGATTTCTTCTCCAGCATCCTCCCAAGATTTTATGCGAATTCCTGATGGTAAAACTCCGGCTTCATAGCCAGATAGTCGGAGTTGAAGTGCATCGTCTCGACCGTGGCGATACATGAACCAGCAAATAACTCCAGGAATGCCAAACACAACCAACAGCGGCCAAAGTGAAACTGTTTCAAGTACTCGGGAACTCTCTTGTGCCCAAGGTGTAGAAAGGAATTGGAACCAATGAAATAATCCAAGAATGCTTGCTGCAACCCCAAACGTGAGGATTCCCCGGGTGATTGCTGGCCATCCACGAGTTTTGATGAAAGTCCAAAACAACGTAGCATAAGATACAACAATACCAACCCTAATCCAAGTAAAACCGAGTGAATCATGACCAGAATAACCGGGTTGGTACAACAGACTCCAATGGAAGAACAGAGCCAACGATAGAATAGGAAGCAGAGATTTGCGGATTTTATTTTCAATTTTATCCGTAGTTCCGTGATCCCATTGTGAAGCAACATATTGAGATACCAGCGCAATTCCAACCAGCCAAACTGCCAAGTGAAGATGGATAATAGGCGAAATGAAAAGCCAGTCCATATCTGAACTGAAAAAGTCTGCATCCTCCAATACTCGAAGAACCGGTGCTAGGCATACCCAAGATAGCAATGCTAACAGCATTTTGTCATCAGCGGGAACATTGGCTTTACGAAACAGGGCCTGCAGAACAACTACACTCGCAAGCATACTGAACGTGTAGAGTAAGGTGTTCATTGGATTGTAGTCTGCATCACCAGCAGAACCAGCATCTTCCATGATTGGGTCCCAAACAACAGGTTTGAGACCTTCAGTCCAGACAACATCGTTAGCAACAAAAAAACCGATGACGACCGAGCCAAACGTTAGTAATGCCAACCAAAGTGTGACTTTTTCTACCAAAGAATACTCTTCACACGGCAAAGCAGGAGTGTCGCCAATGAGTTGTTTCTCAAGTTGTTCAAGCCTTGACATAGCCAATCCTGTTCGTGCCAGTAGGCTCTTATCAATATCTTTTGGGTATCGATGATGTCACAAGGACACGTTGAGCGAATTACTCTTCTTCGGTTGAAAGACGAGCGATTAAGTCAGCTTTCTTTCCACCTACTGGTAGACCTGCCGCTTTGCAACGCTCTTTGAGTTCAGCAACAGAAAGAGATGAGAGATCTTCTACAGCATCGTCTTCGTCCTCTTCTTCAACACCAAATCCACGAGGTTCGTGAACTTCAATGAATGAAACCTTTCCGCATTCAACTGCATCACGGATGGTAGTAACCAACCGGAACTTGAGCATTGCAGCATTGGTATCAAACAGCATAGTCTGTGGCAAAACAATAGACAAATCATTTCCATCAAAGCTAACTTCAAACCCGGAATGTCCGGTGTTGGCTTGCAGTAGAGCGGTGACTTGGTCTTCCTTTCCTTCAACAACATCAACGACGTTGAAAGAATACTTCAGAGACTTACCAGCCATTGGGTGGTTGTAATCGATTCGAGCACGCCCAGCTGCGAGATAGGATAATTGGCCCTGACGACCGTTGATGGTTACAGGGGCACCGATGTAGAGTGAATTAGGGTCTTGTACAGCACGGATGAGTTTATCGATACTGATGGTCTCGATTTGCTCTGGGTCTTTCTCACCGTATGCATCTGCTGGAGCAATGACAACTTCGGTTTCCTTACCCTTTTTCGCTTCTCCAAGTGCTTCTTCGAAACCTGGAATAAGTTGGCCTCCGCCAACGATACAGACCATTGGCTCGTAGGAGCGGTTCTCTTGATGAGCCTCGTGTTCTTTTGCGACTGCTTCTCGAGTGGTCTCGATGAGATCACCAGTTTCGTTATTGTAAAGTTCATAATCAACGTGGACAATTGTTCCGTCTTCCATAGTATTACCTCCCTTTCGGGTAGTCCGGCGACCGTCGCCCCCTTGATAATTGCATTGGCGTAGAAGTTGTTCACTCTTCTTCCTTGGAGAACTGGTGATGTTCGTTCAGTGGCCTGTTTTTGGAAGAGTCTCCAAGAACAACCACGCCCATACCTAGCAACATCGTAGTCCAGCCGAGCCACACAAGATGAGAGGCGGGTAAGTCGTAGACAGTAACTCGAACCAGTTCAATTGATTTAGGTCCGTCAACAGCAGTTTGTTGCATTAAACCATTCGCTTGACTGCCGTCAAAGATGAACACGATATCTCCATTCCAACGGCTCAATGTATCTACTTCGGAGCGAGAACGTGATTGAATCACAAATCCAGTATCTGTGGAGGTGTCAAAGCGTAACATTCCTGGCTCAACAGTGCCAATTTTATCCCCAATGACTTCACCATCAAGCGCGTAGACATCGATTTGAATACCCACATAACCATCGCCAACTTCTAAATCTTCAGATGTCATTCGTAATCCAGTAAATTCATACCCGTAATTGCCATGAATCACCGTTTCATCCTTCACCATAGTCACCCGGTGACTTGCATCGCCCCGGTCTACAAGCACAGTTGTGTAAACATGGCCAATCAAAAGAAGCAGCAATCCAAGGTGAACCAAATGTGCTCCGAATGGAATCCGCCTCCATATTGGTTGCCGCTTTCGCTCAATTCCCTGAGTGACAATTACTTCTTTCATCATTGGAATTATCACCAAAAGTACGATAGGCAACGTTAGCCAAGCAAGTACGCCTCGTACGACCAAAGCAGACATGGAAGTGCTGGAGTCCATTCCAAAGGCAGTAGGTTGCCAAATCGAGAGAAATATTGAGACAAGCAATGTGCCGCTGAGCAGCCAGAAATTTCTTTGTGCGTCATGCTTACGATTTGTGTAGAGAAATAGAGATGTCGCTACAGCAATGAGGAATGGGGTGCCGTAAAGTTCGTGACCTTCAAAATTAATGGAATCGATACTTGAAATCAGCAAGACCACTGTAAGTATGAGATATGTTCCAACGACCATAACGGAACACCATAGTGCAAATTTCTGTTGAGATTTGCGTTCAAAAAGAGTGAATTTCGATGCTTCATCCTGCTCAGGAGATAGAAGCCATGGTACGATAAAGAAGAACATGACCAGTGCAGCAGATGGGATTTCAATCAACCCTGACCAAGCTCCAGCAAGGCCAAGAATCACACCTGCTGCGCCCAAGGCCCATTCTTGAGTCGCATCCTTAGAAAAAAACATGGGAACAAACAACACCAAAAAGAGCACAGTGTACAAGAAGTCCGATGTTGCAAAGTATACAACGGCAGCAATTACTACAAATAAAGGAAGTAACATTGAGGAACTCTCTTGGTCCTTTTTGGAAAACTGACCAATGAAACTCCATCCGTCCATGGATTTAGTAATTTGATGTCGCCCATACGATTGTACAGCCATTGGAGCCAGAACAACACCTACAAAGAACAGCATAGGAGCGTATGCGTACAACGACATCTCAATTGGAAAGGAGCACGATGACAGAATTGATAAATCGCACGTTTGCTCAACATATGCTCTCAATCCCAAAGCACTCAACACCCCTGCAAACGGTAGAGCGAAAAATCCAATCGTGCGTGGATTGATGGATTTTTGAGAATCCATGTTGCTCTTCAATTGTAACCAGAAACCAATGAGAAGCAACAACACTACCAGATAAGTCATGACTTCTACTCCAGCAGTAGAATCGGTTTTGAGAACCAACATTCGAGAAAAAGCGTCAGATGGAGGTGAACTCTCTGAATTCGTAACAAAAGTATGTACTGAGGAGGCCCATACTCCTCCTGCACGGGTAACCAAGGTGGCGAAGAGTGCTGCCCCACCGGCAGCTAAGCCTGCACCAATCCAGGTTGAATCTGCAGTTTTACCCGGCCTTGTTCGCAAATGCAAAATTAAAACCAAGACTAACCAAGGAAGCAATGAACCAGTCTCGACTGGGTCCCAAGCCCAGTAACCACCCCAATCCAAAATCAGGTAAGCCCACAAACCCCCCAATCCGATTCCAAGTGTGGAAACGAAGATTCCCGGTCTTGCGATACTCAGCATACGCTGTTTGATTCCTTGAGATTCAAAGAACATCGATGAAAGAGAAACTGCTGCTAAATGCAAGCAGAATGAGTAAGCAAGAAAAATAAGAGGTGGGTGAATCACCATCAAGTCGGTTTGCAATAACTCATTCAATCCTTGTCCCAAGGCATTGCCTGAACTAGGTCTGAACGGATCAAGGTTGAATGCGAGTAGAATCAAAAGTAAATTGAAGCCGTGTACAAATCGAAGTCGAGAGGCGTGTGTCTGTCCGTCATTCTCTCCAGGCATTCTTCGACGCCATACAAATGCCAGCAAAGACATCCACATGACCCACAAGAGCAAGGGTCCTTCACGGGCAGCCCATGTTGCAGCGAATCTGTACTTGAGCGGTAAGTCTTCACCACCGTACGAAACGACATGAGCGAATGATGTATCGTTGGTCAAAAATCTACTCGCCAAGGCAAAGAATGGCAGAGCCACCAAAAGGTGACATACAAGAGATGCTGCATTTGAGCGCTGATGAAGCAAAGGGCGAAACAACAAGATGATAGCGGCAATCACTGCCAGCCACATGGTCAACCCCCACATGGGTAATGGTCACAACCCTCCTTCAAGGAGGTTGCGCGTTTTAGACGGGTTTTTTGAAGGTCACCAACCAAAGAATTTAGCTCTTGAATATCCGAAGGAAAGCAAGACATGAATCACCTTTTTAGTGAACAGCATAGGCTTGCGGAAGAGAATCTTGAAACCTATGCCGAGTTTTTGCAGGGGAGACATATTACCAAGTTCTTCAGGTAAACAGCGAGCCATAATCGACATTTCTTCATCGGTGAGTTCATACAACGCAGTTTTACCTTTGAGGATTTTTGAGTATGGTGGGAACGCCTTTTTCCATTCTGATTCGTATGCCAACAAATGTTTCTTAATCATAGGTTGATTTGATTTCATGATTGATGCAATGGTTTGAGCCGCTTGTCTGCCAGACCACAGTGCGAGGTGAGAACCTCCCTCGAACAGCGGAGATGTGAAACCAGCAGCATCTCCAACCAAAATGAGTCCATCATCTACGGTAATAGAGCGCGGACCGGAAATCGGAATAGTTCCTCCAAATGGACGTACCTTAATCCCCTCCGCTCTCCAAGGCGGATTCACCGACGGTTTTCCGTCAAGATAGGTATCTTGAATAAACGATTTGAGATATTTTATTGCTCCTTTCTTATCAGTGGTTACCAAACCGACATTGGCTCGACCGCCTTCTTTTGGAATCATCCAGACATAGCCATGGGGTGAATACTTTGGCCACAAGTAAAAATCGAGATACCCATCATTTTCTACCTCTAACAACTCGTATTGAACTCCGGCAATCACCTCAACTTGAGTGTCCATGTCCAATAATTTAGAGGCTGCACCCGAGACGCCAGACGCATCGATAACGGATTTGCAATGCAGTGGGAATTCATCTCCTTTACCATCAATTTCCCAATAGGAGAATTGATTTTCGCTATTCATTACCCGCTTCATTGAATTCACTCTGTGGTGGAGATGAAGTTTTGCTCCTTGTTTTACCGCCTCATCGCAAAGCCAGCGTTCAAACAGGTGCTTTTCAAGGACATATCCCTTTTCAGTCAGTAGTTTCTCAGTACCGTCTGGGAAAATGACTCGAATGCCTTTAACATCGAGCGCTTTGACGTGATCTGGTATTTCAAGATCCAAATTATCAACAGCCAGTTGGCTTAGACATTCACCACAGTGAACAGGCGTCCCCACCTCAGGGTCTGCCTCGACAATCGATATCGAGAGCCCTGCTCTTGCTGCATGTAGAGCAGCGGAACCTCCACCGGGTCCGGCGCCAATGACCAGGACGTCGAGCATCTCACTAGGCTGCGTCATAGTACTAACAGGAGAAACAAGTCCATGAAAGAAACGGTTGTTCTAAATGGATTCACCCTCTGCAGGCCCTCGTAGAACAGCAACAAATGCAACAAGAACCAACGAAGCCACAAAGGACACCGAGGGAGTATCCTGAGATTCTTCAACCTCATCGATAACGGCTACAGGTGCCGGTTCAACAATCACTGTGCCGACCATACCAAGTGACTCGTGAGGTTCACAGACGAAAGTGTGCTCTCCGGCAGTTCCTACTTCAAAGACGAAGCGATAATCGACATCACTTTCCGGGTCGCCAGAATCAAACAAGCCGTCGTCGGCTACTGCGTTGTGGTTCAAAGCCTGACCGCTCCAAACAAATCGAACCGCTTGCCCCTCCTGGATTGTAACCTCTGACGGAGAAAAACGGAGGCTAGAACTGTCAACGGTTACAATAACATCGGATTGTGATGCTTGCACGTGCGGAATGCCGACACATATTATGGTAACAAGAACCACGGCAAATACGGCTTTCATGGTTGATATCACACGCTTCTGTTTTTCAATGCATGTTTGTAAAATGGCACAAATTGGCTTCATGAGCGAATACGACGGTTCAAAGGTGGGCTTCTTCACGCATCATCAATGGCGTGGCGCACATCCAAGAGATGGCTCAATCACCTTGAGCAAGGCGGAGAACTACTCCGAATCTCAAGGCCGGTGGATGTTCGCTTTGAAGCCGGAGCAATCGCAGACCTGCTGGTTAAGAATGACGGCCCTGCTGTCCTTTTCGAAAAGCCACGTCTGCCTGATGGTACCATCAGCGACATTCCTCTGGCCATGAACTTATTTGGTGGCCAAGATCGTACACTGCGCGCCCTAGGCGCAAGTCATGAGACAGAAATTGGAGACCGCATGGTGGCCATGATGAAGCCTGATATCGGGCTGTACATGCGCAAGCCGTGGAAGGGGCTCCCACTGGTTCGTGACGCATTGGCCATGCCCCCGCGCAAGAAACGAAGGGGTAACTGTCAACGGGTGGAGTTGCCTCTTGACCTTACACGCCTACCCATTCCAACGACTTGGCCTAAGGACGGTGGGCCATTCGTAACTCTACCGCTTGTAGTCACTAAGAACCCTAAAAACGGCGAACATAATCTTGGAATGTACCGTGCTCAAGTTTTCGGACCAAAACAAATCGGGCTCCATTGGCAAATTCACAAGCATGCTGCAGATCATGCTGCAGCAATCAAAGAGGCTGGCGGCGATGGCAGAATGCCTGTAGCAATTTGCATGGGAGGCCCTCCCGAACTCATCTTTTCGGCTATTTCTCCGCTTCCGGATAATCTTAGCGAGTATCAATTTGCTGGAATCTTGGGGAGAAAGTCACTGCCCATCACCAAGGCCTTAACCCAAGATTTGATGGTGCCAGCTGAAGCTGATATTGTCATTGAAGGGTACTGTATTCCCGGAGAAACACGGCTTGAAGGGCCATTTGGTGACCACTTCGGATTCTATTCACTTACTGGACAATATCCAGTGATGCACGTCACTGCGATAACATGCCGCAAGGATGCTGTTCTCGCCGCAACTATTGTTGGACTCCCTCCGATGGAGGACGGACATTTAGGAGAAGCCATTGGCCGCCAATTTTCACCAGTTCTCAATTTTCAGCACAGAGATGTTCACAGCGTCCATCTGCCGATGGAAACAGGATTCCACAATCTTGCTATCGTTGCTTCAAAGCAACGCTACCCACGGCAGGGCCGAAAAACTGCTCTTGGCCTACTTGGAGCAGGACAAATGATGTTCCTCAAGACCATCATTGCTGTTGATCAAAGTCAAGACCCGAAAGATTTGGAAGCCCTCCTCGACGCCATGAATTCGAAGGTTGACATCGCCACCGATGTACTAGTTCTCGATGGAATGGTAGCCGATTCTCTCGAAGCGGCAAGCCCCTATGAAAACGTACATAGCAAGCTTCTTATTGACGCTACAACCCTTGCAAAACGTGACCCAAGAGCTGATTCGGAACCTCTCGAAGGTTCTTACGCTCAGCCTACTCCTGAATGGCGCCAAGGAATCGGCACGGCACCGGGTTTTAACGGGATTAAAGAGGTGGTAAAACTCGAAAATGTCACCGATGCGAGAATGCTACGAGACAGTATCCTGGTCGTAACGACTCACATCGAGAATACTCCAACGCCTCAGGATGGCCAAGAAGATTCGAACGACGATGCAGAAGCAGCAAGAAGAGTTCGTATTTCACAATTGCGAAAATCTATTTGGCAATTGGATAATTCTAAATCGTTACGCTGGCTATTTATCACAAACGACGACCTTGACTTGCACTGCGAAAAAGCACGAAGGCGACTGCTATGGCAACTTACATCCAGATTCGATGTTGGCCGCGGCCTCTCGTTTGACGAGCAGAAGCAACGTCTTTGCTGGGATGCCACAACTCCAATACCCTCCGTTGAACACGGTGTTCGCCGATGGCCATCAATCACCCTTCACTCTCCAGAAACACTTGAGAAGGTGAGCCAACACCCCGAATTGGAGCAGTACAGTTGGCCACCCCACCTGTCGTTTGGAGAGGATGAGTAATGAATCTGAAACAGATTCTCTCGTTTATCAAAATTGAACACACACTGTTCTCACTTCCGTTCGTGCTCATTGGGTATTTTATCGCCATCGAACAATTTGACATACCTCTGGGAATAGAACTTCTATGGATCTTACTAGCCGCCGTGGGCGCTCGAGGTTTGGCTATGGCCTTGAATCGAATCATTGACCGCGACATTGATGCAACAAACCCTCGAACCAAAGGACGCCACCTTGCATCAGGCTCCATGAGCATGCAAACGGCGTGGGTTCTTGCTGCTGGCTTCCTTCTCTTGCTACTGATTAGCGCAGGATTGCTCAACCAAGTTGCCTTGATGATGGCTTGGTTACCGGTACTAACGTTCGTAATTTATCCGTACATGAAGCGCTACACATGGCTTTGCCACTTTTGGCTCGGACTATGCTTGGGTCTTGCTCCAGCAGGTGCATGGGTTGCTATTGCTGCTGATGTGCACGGCTGGAACGCCATCACTGGCATAATTGTCAACCAAACTGAGTACTTGTGGGCTCCAACAATTCTCCCAATAGCACTCGGTGTCATGCTATGGATTACTGCCTTTGATATCAACTACGCTCGTATGGACATTGAAAATGACCGAGAACATGGCATCCACTCGTTCCCTTCAACATTTGACGAACAGGCAACTACTCGAACAACCGTACAATTGACGATGGTGTGGTTTGCGTGTTTTGCAATTTCAAATCCTATGGATGGAATTTGGTTCCTTGCTGCCGCAGGAATTATGGCGGCTGTGAACATTTGGGTCGTCATTGCACGTGAGAAATTCGCTGACTTTCAAACGGTTTTGTTCCGCGCCTCCATGCTCACTGGTTGGATTTTATTGGGTGCGCTGCTTCTCGGTTTTGCAGTTGAACCAACCCCAACAGCGTAGAGCGTTACCCAAACACAACCATTCATTTTTTGTGTCAAGGTTCATGTGCTGAATTGTCAACCACAACTCATGAACCCGATTGTCAAATCTCTGCTTGAGTTTAACGAAGCCTTTGAAATTCCTAAACTCGATTCTCCAGATCTTGGACCCGATGAAATGATTGAATTGCGCATTAAACTACTTCGAGAAGAAGTTGAAGAATATGCAGAAGCAGCGCGTAGTGGCGATTTGGTAGAAGTTCTTGATGCACTGGCAGATATTGGTTACATTCTTGCCGGCACAATAATCAATCATGGAATGCAGAAAATCTACGATGATGCCTTCAATGAAGTTCATCGCTCGAACATGGCGAAATTGGTCGACGGTAAAGTGATTCGGCGAGAGGATGGCAAAGTGCTCAAACCTGACGGTTGGCAACCCCCACAACTCAAGCAATTCCTGTGAATTCTTTATCACAAATCAAGGCTGAAATTGCTGAATTGAAAGAAATGATTGTCCAATCGGCCCAATCTAGAGAAGAGGAATAAATCCATTCAGTTAATCACGATTTTTGAATTGTTTGTTTCAGGTATAACTTCTGGTTCTTCATCAACCTCATCATTCCAATTTAGAACACCACCAAGCGAAAGGAGGCCCCACAACAATAAGGGTGGAGCCAATTCCAAATTTATTGAAAATTTATACAAAAATGGTGGCGCCAATTCGGCACTCAAGTCAAAACCATTTGCAGGATCTACTGCAATCATTACCAACAGCCAGAGGAATACTGCACCGCCCGTAACTGCAACCATTCGAGCTTGAGAACGACCATCCGTAAAGAAATATATCGACAAAAGTACAACGGTATTGAGCAAGGCAAATGTTGCGGAAACGAAGTATGTTGAGCCTATCTCTGATTTGGATAAAGGTACTAAGGCACTAAAAATAGTATGAGGTATGGCTACGATAAGAAGCCAGGTCTTCGGTAAAAGAACATCCTTCCAACGGTTGCCAAAAAAGGTGATCATGGCAATTCAACCTCCGATTTGAGGGTTAACTCTACTGATTCTTGCTTTCGTTCCAGCACTTTTCGAGCACCAACAGCAACACTCACTCCAAATGAAAACATCAGAAGAAGAAGAAGTACTGCAGTTTCGAGTTTAACGGTAGCAGGGTCCGAATAATCGCTATTAGGGTCACTATCAAGAGCATTGTTTAGACCACGTTCTGAGTCGAGAGGATAGGCATCCAAAACATCGATTATACCATCATTGTCATCATCAACGTCCAAATTATTACCGATTCCATCGCCGTCATTATCATACCATTCTGTGAAGTTCATTGGGAAAGCATCCTGTGAGTTGATTATGCCATCACCGTCAATGTCTGGGTCGACTGCATCGTTAACGCCATCTCCATCCAAATCTACCGATGCTGATGAATTGTTTGGAAAGGCGTCATCAACATCGAGAATTCCGTCATTATCGTCATCAAGGTCGGCATTATCACCGACACCGTCCATGTCGAAATCTGCCCATTCAGATGCATTGTTCGGGAAAGCATCCTGATTATCATTGACCCCATCATTATCGTCATCAGGGTCGGCATTGTCTCCCACTGCATCACCGTCGAAGTTCGAATGTTCTGAAGCGTCGAAAGGATACAGGTCGTTTTCATCAACAACATTGTCGTTGTCATCATCGAGGTCATCCTCGTCAGGTATTCCATCCTCATCAAAATCCTTGACGATGTTCACTGCGCTTTTTGGCTCAGAATCCTCACTATCCAATATGCCATCATTGTCATCATCATCATCGGCGTTGTCACCAATTCCGTCGCCATCGTGGTCTGAGGCTTCATTTGGGTCGAGTGGAAAGACATCATCAACATCAAGAGTGCCGTCATTGTCATCATCAGTATCTGCATTGTTGCCAAAGCCATCTGAATCTGTATCGTATTGTTCGTTTGAATTGTAGGGGAATTGATCTTGTTGGTCACTCACACCATCATTATCATCATCAGGGTCAGCATTGTCCCCAAGTGCATCTCCATCGAAATTGGCTGATTCCAAAGGGTCGTTTGGGAATGCATCTTGGTCATCGTTAACCCCGTCATTATCATCATCCAAATCCGCATTATCTCCGGTTCCATCACCGTCTGCATCTGACTGTTCGCTTGAGTCTAGAGGAAAGGCATCGTTTGGGTCTTCAACACCGTCATTATCGTCATCAGGGTCGGCGCTGTCATCGATTCCATCGCCGTCAGAATCAGTGGTTTGAGAGCTGCCACCGTTATTTCCGCCGCCGTTATTCCCACTACCTGAGCCTCCTCCACCAGTGTTTCCACCGTTATCATCGTCGTCATCATCATCATCGTCGTCATCGTCGTCGTCGTCATCGTCGTCGTCGTCATCATCGTCATCATCAATGTCTTCACAATCGTCGAATGTGCCGTCATCCTCGTACTCTGGCTCGCACAAGGCATCTGCAATACAGCCTTGTTCGTCGTCCTCGTACTGATCTTCGCACCAATCATCGTCTCGTCCGCTAGCAGGATACCATGAATCATCGTCGGTAAATGCGGTAAAAGACGCTACTTCTACGTAAGAAAGCACAAATAGAGACGATAAGAGAAAATACAAAAAGGGTTTGAGGTCCATATTTTCGACACCATAGCGTGTTGCTATGCTACACCCAAATACTCCTAGAATAAAAGATTTAGGAGGCCCTAAATAATTGAAACCTTTGGGTACTCCATATCAACAGCGGTGAAGCCATGGACGAGTCCGAAGAGTACTACCAAGATTTAATTGAGAAAGGCTATGAAGTGGAGCATGCTCTACTTTGCACAATCGAGAAATTTCCTGATTTCGTCCTCCAAACTGAACCCGTTAGTCAAGACTTTGAGCAAGGCGAGGGAACTGTAGCAAAGAATCACAGTCCATACCGGCCTTACATGCCGGTTCTTCATCAAGAAGAAACCACTGTCAACCAATTCAAAGATACCACTTCCATGTTTTTGGACTCGATCAAAGAACGGGTGAAAAACAGCAATTTACAGGAGGTTCAAGTTTCAAAAAAGACACTAGTAATAGCGGGGAGTATTGTTGGTCTTTTCCTTGTATCAACTGTACTGATCTTGCTTGCTAACGACGCTGGAGGGCCTATTGAAGGAAAATGGATGAACAATCAAGGTCAACGATTTGTGTTCTCTGATGACGCAACTGCTCAATTTCGAACAAGCAGTGATACAATGTGGAGCAGTGACGGGTCCACACTCACACTTGTTGCCTCAAATTCCGGTAAAACATTCACTCACAAATTTCAATTTTCCGTTTCTGATAACGGGAAGGCATTATGGATGATGCCAGAATCAATTACCGATGAAACTGGAAACGATTATTTTGATATGCCAGGTTATGCACCATCGTGTATGCTTTTGCTAAAGTCCGACACTGCTCCAACACTCATTGAATATATCGAAAAAGCACCAGGATATGCTGATGACACACCGAATTGGTGCTTGCTGAAATAATAAGAGGCGTTCGTGGCTAAGGATTCGGACAATCGTTCAAAAGAGGGTTGTGTGAAGAAACACCATGGGTGAGTTCGTAGAAAGACTGGGCAAGTCATGTCACACCCCAAAAAGATGGCATTATGTCGCCTATGACCAACTTAATATTGACTTGTTGCCAGAGCATGATACTGCTAGCGATCTTGGATTAGTATTTATTGAAACGTCATGGAAAGCCAGTCAACTCCCATATCATAAACAAAAATTAGCTCTTTTGCTATCGAATCAGAGGAATTTTGCAATCGAAATGAAAGACCTTGGTTATCCAATTCACTATGAATTCGGAATCGGTTCGTATGATAGTATTCTTGAAGCGTTATTGATCAACCTCGGACAAATCAGTGTATGCGAGCCAGCAGAATTGATGCTTAGAACCCAATTGCAACGGCTACATGAAAGCCAATCGATCCATATGTTGCCTCACAAAGGATGGCTTACATCTGAGGAAGACTTTGTGAATTCGGTTGGCAATCAACCGCCTTGGAGAATGGATAAATTCTATCGGTTTATACGAAAATCCAAACACATCCTCATGGATGAAAACAACAAGCCTAAAGGCGGTGAATGGTCCTTTGATGACCAAAATCGTCTGCCTTGGGATGGAGCAGTAGAACTCCCTGAATTGCCTATTTTCAAACCCAACGCAATAACTCGTGAAGTCATTGAGATGATTGAAAAGAAATTTTATCACCACCCAGGCAAAATCACAATCGAAAATATCCCCTCTACCGACAAGCAAGTCCATCAATTATGGAACTGGGCAAAATCAAACGTCATGTATTGGTTTGGACCGTATGAGGATGCAATGACAACTGAACACAAAACCCTGTTTCATACAACCATCTCATCGCTCCTTAATCTTCACCGTTTGCTGCCTAAAACTATCGTAAAAGAGGCGTTAGAACTTGAAATTCCGATTAATTCGAAAGAAGGTTTTGTCCGACAAATCATCGGGTGGAGAGAATTTGTACGCCATGTACATCGTCATACCGATGGATTCAGTGCAAGTATCCCTGAAGATTCGCTCCATATTCGTCCCGGTGCAGGTTGGGAGGGGAAATGGGCTTCGCCGAGAAACACTCTCAATGTTCTTGAAGCTAATTTCCCTCTACCCCAAGCCTATTGGGGTAAGAAAAGCGGAATGCTGTGTCTTGACTCCGCCGTTCAACAAGTTGTAGAAACCGGCTACACGCATCACATTCCACGGCTGATGGTGCTGGCAAACCTCGGCACATTGCTAGGCGTTCACCCACGAGAACTTACAGACTGGTTCTGGGCAATGTTTACCGATGCTTACGACTGGGTTGTTGAACCAAATGTATTGGCAATGGGGACCTATGCAGTAGGAGAAATAATGACCACGAAACCGTATGTTTGCGGCACACCTTACATCAAGAAGATGGGAGATTATTGTGGCGACTGTTCTCTCCATCACAAAAAATCGTGCCCTGTTTCCGACATGTATTGGAACTTCTTGCAGGAAAACAACGCCCAATTTGTCAAAAATCACCGTATGTCTATGCCTATTCGAATGCTTGCAAAACGCGATGAAAGCAAAATTCAGGGATATAAATCTGTTACAGACTACGTACGGAGTCAACTTGGTAAAGGTGAAACACTCGATCCTAAGCATCTAGAAATGCTCAAATCACAATAAAGTGAACTTACTGCTCACGAGATGTTCTTTGGAACAGAACTCCAGCTGAAAGGATTGAGACCATCGTCGCCAGCATTCCTAGGGAAGGGATTGCGTCGTCAGAATCTTCATCTGCATCTGCATCGGGAGTTCCGTCCACATCTGCATCGACTGTATCGCCATCACACTGCATCCAATGACCAATGTCAACACCGGGTTCACCTGCTTGGTTGGTAAGACCGCCAGACTCAGAAATATACAGATTACCGGAATTTGCGGGCCACTCAACAACGTAGTTACCTGCATATCCATTGTTTGAAGAATCCCATACGGGTTGACCGTTAGCGACCCAAGTCTCCTTACATGGACAATCTTTGAGTGCCCAAACATCAAGATCAACATTTGGAGCATTGGTCGTCTGGTTGGTGTAGTTTCCGATTACAACTTCGTAAAAGGTACCGGAGCCTGCAGGGAATTCATAAATCTCCCCAGTTGATACTCCAGTCATGTTTGTCCAAACGCCAACAGAATCTATACCAGCACAGGGGTTACTTGGAATTGGTTGGCCGTTGCACAGTGTCCAATGCCCAACATCAACACCGGGTTCTCCTGCCTGGTTCGTAAGGCCGCCGGATTCAGAAATATACAGATTTCCGGAATTTGCCGGCCACTCAACAACATAGTTACCTGCATATCCATTGTTTGATGAATCCCATACGGGTTGGCCATTAGCGGCCCAAGTTTCCTTACATGGACAGTCTTTGAGCGCCCATACATCCATGTCGACATCCGGCGCATTAGTGGTTTGATTGGTGTAGTTTCCAATAACCACCTCGTAATACGTTCCAGAGCCTGCAGGGAATTCGTAAATCTCGCCGCTTGTAACGCCGGTCATGTTGTCCCAAACACCTGCTGAATCAAGCCCTGCACAAGGGTTACTTGGAATGGGTTGGCCATCACATAATGTCCAGTGACTATCGACTCCTGGCTCACCTGCACCATTACTGAGACCGCCAGATTCAGACATGTACAAAATACCGGAAGTTGCTGGCCATTCGACAACATAGTTTCCAGCATAGACAGTACCTGAAACCCATACGGGTTGGCCATTAGCGACCCATGTTTCCTTACATGGACAGTCAATTGAAGACCAAACGTCCATATCAACATCAGGTGCATTTACGCTCCAGAATGGACCTCCGGCATTGACCATGTAGTATGTTCCTGAATTCGCTGGATACTCATAGATTTCACCGGATGAGACGTTCATTGTAGAATTCCAAACACCAACCACATTGAGTCCTGCACAAGGAGAGCTTGAAGGCTCATCTGGTGAACTGCAAAGAACCCATTCCGGGTCTGAACCGGGTTCATCTCCTGGGCCTGGTGAAGGTGAAGCAATGTAGAGCATTGAGGAACCAGCCGGCCATTCCACGACAGAGTTTGGTGAATAAGTCGTCGAAGAATTCCACACTGGTGAACCAGTTAACTTCCATTCTTCTTCACATGGGCAGTTCACTGGAGCCCAAACATCCAAGTCGATAATCGGAGATGATACTTGTTGGTCGAGATATCCTAGGATGATAACCTCGTAATACATACTTGAATTTGCAGGGAACTCGTACACTTCACCGGTTGAAACTCGAGAAAAATTATTCCATACGCCTACCGAAGTAAGTCCTCCACATGGCCCTGTGGACATATTTTCTGCTCCTCCACAAAGTTGCCACTGATTGCCATCAGCGAACGGCTGATCTGGAGTTACTCCAGTTGTGGTTTGATTGACGATTGCCATCCATAAACCACCTGTGCCGGTTGGATACTGTACAATCATTCCAACACTGTAAACTGTGCTCGAATTCCAAACCGGACTTGAAGCGGTCATCCAAATGTCTTCACAAGCACAGTACTTGTTCGACCAAGCGTCAAGGTCCACTGCTGGAGCACCTACAGTTTGATTGTTTATTCCTGGCGAAACTTGGTAAAAATGGCCAGAACCCGCTGGAATTTCATAAATCTCTCCTGCCGAGACAAGTGTCGTGTTGTACCACGGCAAACCTCCGTTACCGTTGAAATCCTCACAAGGACTGCTGCTCGGTTGTTCTCCATCGCAAAGTCTCCATTTGGCATCTACATCCGGTTGTGCACCAGGCCCTGGAGATGCCCATGCGATGTAGAGTGCAGACGAACCTGCTGGCCATTCAACCACTGAATTCAGAGGGTAATTTACCGTAGAATCCCAAACTGGCTGACCGCTATCTGCCCAGATATTCTTGCAAGTGCACACTTCGGAGCCCCATGCATCAAAGTCAACACCAGGGGCGCCAACAGTTTGATTGGTCATTCCAATCCCAACCACAAGATGGAAGTTGCCAGAATTTGCAGGGTATTCGTATATATCGCCCTCGCTGACCAGTGTATTGCTGTCCCAAACACTCGTCGGTGTGCCTACAACATCTGCACATGGTGCAGTACCGCCATCGGTGCATGGAATCCAAATGTCCTCAGTTCCTACAGTACCTGGCTCTTCTCCAGCATTGCTTCCGGCATCCATTGCCATCCAAATTGATCCATTGTGAGTAAGAATTTGCCAAGGTGAGTATCCGCCAGCAGAATTCCAAGAAATACCGCTTATCTGAGCGATTTGAACACATGTGCACGGACCTTTCCAATGGCTTTCTTGTACGGAACCGCCGGATGAATTAATTTGAGTTTGATAAAATTCGCCGGAATTTGCTGGCCATTCAACGATGGAATAAGCCGTATAGTTCGTGTTGTTGTCCCATAATGGTCCGCCAAGGCCATCGGCAGAACCTTGGAATCCACAGTCAGTCGTATTTGAGGAACTGTTTCCATTCAATCCGGAAGATTGACGGCCGGAAAAATGAACATCAGCGTCATTCATATCGTCATCAAAAACTTGAGTTTGGCCCTCAAAGGAATCAATTCCATAAAGGGAGATTTGTAAGGTCATTAGTACCACGATTATCAACGACAATGTCTTTCGCATAAATAGTAATTAAACTGATTACATATATTATTTACCACAGAATCGAAAAAATACGCTGTTTTGACCAAATTTATTCTTCAACGAGTGCGATTAAATTGTGGAGGTTTCATGATGTGTGGCCGCTAGGGTCTAACATGTCACGCCCGGTTGCACTGATTACTGGAGGCGGGCGCGGCATAGGTGCTGCAACCTCGAAACGCCTTGCTGCGGATGGTTATGATGTCTTGCTCACCTACAATACTTCATCGAAGCCAGCCGAAATGGTCGTTCAAGAAATTCGTTCATCAGGAGGGGACGCCCTTGCAGTCAAAATAAACTGTACAGATTCTGGTGAGGTCGGCCTACTTGCAATACACCCATGGATGGCTCGTGGAATTGATGTTTTGGTGTTGAACCATGGAACATACGAACGAGTTCCCGCAGATGAAATGACTCTCCAAAGTCTACGAGCAACGATGGTAACAAATTTTGAAGGTGCGGTGGCAGTTTGGAAGGCCGTTCAACCTCATCTTACACCAACAGCACGGATGGTTGTAGTAGGTTCTCAACTTGGAATCAAAGGCTCACCTCATGGAGCTGACTATTCTGCATCGAAGGCGGCGCTTTCGACTTGGGCACGATCCTTGGCACAAGCTGTCGGGCCCGAAGGAAAACGAGTCAATGTGTTGGCACCTGGGTTTGTAGACACCGCAATCTTGGCTGGAGATTCAAAAGAAAAAAGAAATCAGAGAGAAGAAATGGTGCCGCTAAAAAGGGTAGGAACGCCAGACGACATGGCTGGATCAATCTCATTCTTAGTCGGTGAAGATTCAAAATACATTACTGGCTCGATTCTCCACGTTAATGGTGGGTTGTATCTCCCATAATGTAAGAGTTCAAAGCCTCTTGACGATGTGGAAAATTTAGTGAGGCAGATTCATGGTCGAAGAATGGGACGATGATGGGGTTTTCGAACAGAAAGCAAACCTCGATGATGGGTTTAGTGACCTTTCCCTACGCGACCCTTTTGACTTATCAAGAGCACTTGAAGGAGCGGCATTAGAGCATCTTCACCCTGATGTCAAACGATTACGCCTTCATTCCGAATTTGAACCCTCTGGAGACCAGCCTAAAGCAATTGAAAAATTGATTTCTCAATTGAAAAAAGGTCAAGAAAGAGCGGTGCTTTTAGGCGTTACTGGAAGCGGAAAAACCTACGCTATGGCTCAAGTGATTCAGGAATTGAATATTCCAACACTCATTATGAGCCATAACAAGACACTTGCTCGACAGCTTTACCAGGAAATGGCAGGCTATTTTCCCGAGAATGCTGTCGATTATTTCGTATCTCACTACGACTACTATCAACCAGAAGCATACCTTGCCAAAAGAGACCTCTACATCGATAAAGAGTTATCAATTAACGAGCGAATCGAACAAGAACGTTTTGCTGCAGTTGCTTCGCTGGTCACCCGACCTGATTGCGTCATTGTATCTTCTGTATCATGTATTTACGGATTGAATCCTCCAGAGACATTTTTAGAATATCACGTACGAGTCCATGTAGGCCAACATATTGAAACCAGTGACCTACTAAGAGAACTCGTTGTTCTCCAGTACAAACGAACTACAGTTGACCTCTCAAGAGGCGAATGTAGACTTCGAGGAGAAGTTTTGGATGTATGGATGCCAAGCAGAGATGATCCATTGCGAATACAATTTGACTTCGATGGGGTCACAAAAATCCAAGTTTGTGACCCGGTAACCTGGGAAGTACTGGATACTTTAGACGAGGCGTGGATACATCCAAAGGAATTTTTCATGACAAGTCCTGAGCGATATGAGTCTGCTTTACAGTCAATTGAAGATGAGCTCGACGACAGAGTTGCTCATTATTCTAGCCTCGGAAGAGAACTGGAACGGCATAGAATCGAACAGCGAACCCGGTATGACCTTGAAATGATTCGAGAAATTGGCCACTGCCAATCTATGGAAAATTACTCCCTTCATTTTGACGGAAGAGAAAGAGGCCAACGTCCGTATTGTCTGTTGGATTTCTTTGCTGCATGCGCTCAACAATTTCACGGGAATCCAGACAAATTCCTCGTTATTATGGACGAATCACACGTCACTCTGCCCCAAGTAGGCGGAATGTATTATGGCGATAAATCACGAAAGGAAAGTTTGATCGAACACGGATTTCGATTGCCTACCGCCGCAGACAACCGCCCACTCAAGATTCCTGAATTTCAAAAGTTAGTTCCACAGATGGTGTATGTCTCAGCAACCCCTGGAGAACGAGAACTTCGCCACCTCTGTGAAATTACAAATCAACCGCTACCAAACGGTTTACTTCATGCTAAGTCTGGCGGTGGTGCAGGACATGCCGATCGAGACAAGAAACATCCCGACAGTGAAAGTTTGTACCAGATGGTCGCACATATCAAAGGCATTGCCAAGATGGAAATACGCCCTACAGGGTTGCTTGATCCGGAAATCGAGGTTCGGCCAACCAGTGGACAAGTCGCTGACCTTCTTTCTGAAATCAACATAAGAACAAACCGCGGCGAGCGAACACTCGTTACCGTATTAACGATTAAATTCGCCGAAGAAGTTTCGCAATACCTCAATGAAATGGGTGTCAAAGCTCATTACCTCCACTCTGAAATTGACACTATTGAACGAACTGAAATAATTAATGCCTTGAGAATCGGACATATCGATGTCATTGTTGGAATCAATCTGCTAAGAGAAGGCTTGGACATCCCAGAAGTAAGTCTCGTTGCAATCTTTGATGCAGACAGACAAGGTTTCCTTCGAAACGAGAGAAGCCTACTCCAAACAATTGGACGTGCTGCAAGAAATGTCAATGGGCATGTGTTGCTGTACGCCGATGGAATCTCGCCAGCAATGAGGGCCGCTATTCAGCAAACCATAGAACGAAGAGAACGTCAACAGGCCTCCAACGAACGACATGGAGTTGTTCCAAAAACAATTGAAAAAGCTCTACCAAAGATGAACTCGGACATCGACGATTTAATTGCTGGCACTTCAACCTCCAAAGATGGTACACGCCGTCTAATTGCCAAAAAAGGCGGACGCAGGGAAGGCGATTGGGCTCAAAAACTCAACATTGGTGCTGGAGCATGGAGTGCTGGCGCTGGACAGAATGGTTCAACAGGATTGAGCAACAAAAACTCAATTGGGGATTCCAATATCCAATTGACATATGATGAACCTGATGATGTGTTAGCCGGACTGGAGCCGCCACAAATTCAAGATTTATTGAATGAATTACGCTCTGCAATGAAAGAAGCTGCGAAAAATCTCGACTTTGAAGAGGCTGCACGGTTGAGAGATAGAGTGTATGAACTTGAACAACGCCTCTAGACACCTCCTTTCTTGGGTCTAAAGAATATTCAAGCAAGTTCTTGAAGGACGATTCTATGGCATGACCATGGCGATACAACCTGAAGACTTTGACGTCCCGGTGGTCGATTACGCTTTCAGCAAAATCCCAACACCGCGTTCTTTGCTGGACCAGATGGCCAATGCTGGAGGATTTACCGCAACCAAGCTTGCTGTGGCCCGAGATATTTTACTCGACATGAAGAAGCAGGTTGATGCGGTTGATGGAGACATCAGCAAAGTGTGCAATTGGCTGTCGTTTCCCGCATGCTTGTGCGCAACTGGAACTCGAGGATTCTTTGTTGAAGCACTTAAGCAGAAGTTATTCAATGTTGTATCAACCACTTGCGGAATGCTCGATCATGACATTGCTCGTTCCCACAAGCACTACTATCACGGGGCGTTCGAACTCGACGATATCGAACTTGGCGAGCATTCATTAATGCGTCTTGGTAATGTCATCGTACCCAATTCATCTTATGGAGAGATTATCGAGGAAGTCTTGACACCCGTGCTTGAAGAAATGTACCAGGACCGTATCAAGGAGACCGGTAAAACTGGAGCTGAAGCGTGGCTAGGATTCGGCTCAATTCACCTCGTGTGGGAACTAGGTAAACGTATTGGTACCCCGGATTCACTCATCTATTGGGCATATAAGAACAAGATTCCAGTAGTCATCCCTGGAATTACTGACGGCTCAATCGGAGCACAATTGTTCATGTTACGTCAAAAACATCGAGACTTCCATATTGATACGCTTGCAGATGAACAGGTAATGAGTGACTTGACTTGGGATGTCGAAATTTCAAATGCACTCATGGTCGGTGGTGGAATTTCGAAACATCATGTCATCTGGTGGAATCAATACAGAGGCGGATTGGACGCTGCAGTTTACATCACAACGGCTCCAGAACATGATGGAAGTCTATCTGGCGCCCGGCTACGTGAAGCGATTTCATGGGGGAAGATGCGCCCAGAGGCTCCAAATATTTGTGTTGAAGGTGATGCAAGCGTGTTGCTACCCATATTGGGTGCCGACATATTCTCGAGAGGTGATGAATGATGAGCGTCAAACCACTCGCATTTTTACTTACTTCGTTGGTTGTCTTGATGCCTTTAGCAGGGTGTTTCGGTACCGATGAAAGCGGGCTAGGCAATGAGGAGTCAAGTGGTATCTTCGATTTTGAGATTGGACCTACGACGTGGTACCATTATCCAAGTGGCATTGATGCTATGAACAATACATCGAGCCTCAGCGATGCAAACATTCCCTACTACAGTAAGGGAACTTACTACAGTACCGGCTTCTCCACCTTTGAACCTACAATGGGTATCACATCCACTGACAACATTTACTTCACGAGTTACGGAAATGGTCCTGCAGGTTCAACCGCAATTGTTCAATGCAGCAGCATGATTGAAATGACCAGCCTTTCTGACTTCACCTGTCAAAATGTCTACGGACCAGTGCTCCCTGTTGCAAATTCGAACGATCCTTATGTTTATGTCGACCCGTGGACAGATCGGATCATGAAATTTGACATGCATGCGCTCTTGGGCATGACGGTCGAGTGGAGTGACGATGAAGGTGATTCTTGGTTTGGTCCATCCGTTGCTACATCGTACTCTGTGCAAGACCATCAGACAATTGCTTCTTCACCTTATGGTGGAATTCTTCATGAAACTCTTTGGGTGTTTTGCATCAACGGAAATTACCCATCCCCCCTATGCTCACAAAGTCAAGACGGTGGGCTCACATGGGGTCCTGAATTGCCTGGCGCTCCAGTTGACTGCCAGAGTGGAGGATTGTCTGCACACATCATAGGAGCCGAAAATGGGAATTTCTATCGTGGCCAAAAAGGATGTGACGGTGAAGGATATTCGATGTACAAGACAGAGGATGGAGCAATCACGTGGACTGAGCATGTTCTTCCAACTGATGATTCAGGAACTGCAGATACATGGAACGCCGAAGAGGCTCAGGTGGATACTGACAGTGAAAGTAATGTCTATGCGATGTGGATGGGTATCGACAACATGCCCTACTTTTCATATTCAGTTGACAATGCGAACACGTGGTCAGATGCAATAATGATTGGACCCAGTCACCTCGATGGTACCGGATTTCCAGTTATCATTGCTGGAGACCCTGGCCGTGTTGCCTTCGGATATGTTGGTACAGAAGGTGACGGAGTCTGGCATGGCTACATTTCAGTGATTACCGATGCATTCAATGAAAACCCGCTCATTACTACGGTTCAGTTGAACAATCCCGATGACCCTCTCGACAATGCAAGCCCAACCTGCGGGTACGAGCGATGTGGTGGATTTGGTGATTTCATCGATATGCAGATTGATGCCTATGGGCGCCCATGGCTATCACTTTCGCACAACCCGAGCGGAGATACTGGGATTATGGGCACCTTCATGGAAGGACCAACTCTTGTTGGAAACCTGAGTGCTCTGACTCCATTGCCAGAGGGTGGGGTTCAAACTCTTTGATGTCTTGTTACTCGAGGTAACCGGCCAAAGTGTGCATTAAGGCTGTACGTATTGGAACCAATGGACGCCAACCATCTCCATCAATCCGGTGCAAGACATCATGAATCGGGGAAAGATCTGGCCGCTGGCGAGCATTTTCTTCAATGTCAAGAGGCAAATTGGGATTTACAACCAATGATTTCACTTCGATGTTTGGCGACGGAGCTGAAGTAAGATGCTCAATGCCAAAATTTCCCGTTTGCCCTGCCTTTGTTCTTTGATACAACAATGAAAGTTCCTCAAGAGTCTGTTCTTGATTCCAAGCCCTCCGCCCGGAAACCTTTAGGCGTGCAGGGAAAGATTGTTCGCTCAAGAGAATGCGAACAAGTGCGTCAGCAACATCAATATCACTTACCCACCAATGCTTCTCTGTACTGTGGGAAGGGGATTGTTCACCATGAAGTAAGGATTTCATCCATGTTGATATCTGCTTATTCTCCCAAATCCCGTCACAAGAACGAGGTAAAAGGTCAAACACCTCTACAACCGAATCCAATGATTCTGAATCGATATCTGGAGCTAATTCCCCTGGAATTACCAATACTCTCTCGAGTTCATTAATCTCGAGACCTGACTCTCCGTCTGTAGCGTATTGAAACGGCCCAAAACCGATGAGCATTAATCGGTGTCCAGACTTCAATGGAACGTCCTTCGAACTGTAGAACTTACACTCACTGTACTCCAGTTCAGTAGAATACTTTTCCAGAAGAGAGGATTGAATGATGTCATCAACGACAAGGTTGACACTTGAACGAAGAAATCGCTCAACGAGGGCGTATCCAAAGGATGAGGTCAGACCTCTCAAGTGAACCGTTGGAGCCTTACGCATGATTGTTCTAAATGCGGGTTCTACATCAAGATGTTCATGTGCAATGACTCGTGAATAGGTTTTGTTTCGCCTTAAAATCAAATTTTCAATTGAATTATTCACTAATATCGTTTTTTCTTGGACAATTAATACAAAATCTTTAGTGGGGTAAAACCATCTCTGAGTCGATAGCATCAATCGGGGCATTTCAAGATTTGAATACTAAAATGATTGCATTTTACAAATTTAAGAGAAAATTCACATTCTATAGAATCGCGCAGAAATAACCTTCGGCTGAGTGTAGTTCATATTGATGAAATAAATTATAAGACATAGTTAAAATTGAAAAAAAATGGGTTTTTCAATTGAAATGGCGATAAATTATACGACAAATGCAATTGGATTTCGCATTTATATCGCCAAAGAGTATAAGACCTTTCAAGTGAAGCAGGGGGCAAGCCGGAACAAACTGGCAAAGGAGATGGGAAAAATGCCGAATGACAAATATGACATCCAGGAGTTACTCCAAAGAGATGTTTATGTAAACGATAAGAAAGTAGGAAAGATAGTTGGTGAACGTCACCATCCGAACGAAGCACGTGTGCGATCTATGCGATTGCAAGTGGAGTCGGATGTTGCTGACGAATTTATGCGGAAACCCGCAGAACTTGTACCACTGCCAAAAGAATTGGTCCACAGTATTCGAAACGATGGAACAGTCAAACTTTCAAAATCAATGAGAGAATTGCAACGAAGATGGAGAAACACAGTCCGGATTGATGAAAAATTGTACGCCCCTGATGAAATGCTTGATCGAGCCGTACTGGACAATCAAGGTGACGAAATTGGCGTCATTACCGACCTGTTCAAGGTTAAGCGCACTTACAAGGGCGTCATTGTTCAAGTTCGAATAGGAATTCAAAAGCAATATGGAGTAGATGCTCAAATCCGAATTCCAATCAATGCTTTCTCAAGAACTCGAGAACGCCTCGATGAAGTCGTACTTTCTCGAACATTCGATAAAGTGCTTTCACTACCATCGTATCTCTCAATTAACGAGATGGGCGAAGAAGAGTGAACAAGTTGTAAAAACAATTTGTCACCTCCGTCACTCTTATGACGGGGAGGCGAGTCGGCCGAACTACAGTTGCGCGGGTAGCTTAGTCGGTTGGAGCACCCGGCTGATAACCGGGAGGTCGCAGGTTCAAGTCCTGCCTCGCGCACTCCTCTTCACTTTAATTGCTGAAGATGTGGAGTTGCTTTACACTAGCAAAGAACATGAAGGGTCACTTCTTCGCTCACCTTAAGGGACTCATATGGTCGTGCTATCTGGAAGTAACTCTCGCTTGTTAGCCGAGCAACTTGCTGAATCGCTGGGATGGGAACATCACCAACTCGAGACTCGCCGTTTCCCAGATTCCGAAGGTTACATCCGAATCCCTAGCGAAACAATTGATGCTGTACGAAGCGAACCTGTTGTCCTTGTATCGAACACCTTTCCTGATTCTGGAATTGTTGAAACATTACTGATGCTTGAAGCAGTAAATGACGTTCGGAAAGGAAGAATGGAAAACCTAAGGGAGATTGGGCCTCAGACAATGGAGGATGTAGGCGAAGGTATTCTTCTGGCAGTCCCGTATTTTGGCTACTCTCGGCAAGACAAGCGTTTCAAACCGGGTGAAGCTATTTCAGCACGAGCCATCGGACACCTTCTAGCCTCTAGATGTGATGGAATAATTGTCTTTGATCTTCATGCACCTTCTGTGTTAGAAGATTTACCGGTGCCGGTGGCATTCACTTCTGCAATGAAAGAACTTGCTCACCACCTGCAAGAAGTAGTTCAACCTGATTTCATACTCTCGCCAGACAAAGGTGCGATTGAACGTGCATCCAAAGTTGCCCAAGAAATTAATTGTGAATTCTCATATCTTGAAAAAACGAGAATTGACGCCCATACTATTGTTCACAAAGCAAAAAATCTTGATGTCGATGGAAAGACTGTTGCAATCGTTGATGACATGATTGCTACTGGAGGTACAATATGCAGAGCTGCTGAAGCACTTCGCAATCAAGGCGCGGTAGCAGTCCACGCCGCTTGTTCTCACGGTCTTTTCACCGGAGGGGCAATAGCACGGTTGATTCGATATGTTGACGGCGTGCATGCTACTGGCTCCCTCTCAAATCCACGAGATGTGATTTCCGGTGGTCCAGCACTCGCCAGAGGAGTTGTTGAATTGTTTCAAAAGCTCGAATGGAAATTATAGTTCGCAGTGACCCTTTTACGGTACCAAAATACGGACTAAATCCTAATTCTAAACGAATGGGGCGCTTTGTTTTCTTTCCGTTGCGTTTATATTCGCGAGGCTGTGCGGTGGAACGCCCTTAACATGAGGACAGAGTGATTCCAGTGACTGTACACGTGCAATTTGAAACCCCAGAAGACCTAATGACCCAAATCTACGATATGCTACAAGCCAATTCCAACGGCCGTATCAAAAAAGGTAGTAATGAAGTGACTAAAACCGCTGAGCGTGGCACAGCACAATTCATCATTCTCGCAGAAGATGTCAACCCTCCAGAACTTCTTGCACACATTCCTTTGATTTGTGCAGAAAAAGGCATTCCATTCGGATATGTTGCAGACCAAGAGCACCTTGCTCAGGCTGCAGGCCTACCTGTTGGCGTCAAAGCAGCCTCAATTGCTGTCATGGAGATCACCAAGGGTGCTCAAGAAGATTTCAACAATATCGTCAAAGCAATTGACGCACTTAAGGCTTGAAGCCCCAATAAGGAGTAGATGAAGATGAGCGAAGAACTCGGTGGATGGCCTGCAGAAGTCGTCGAAATAGTCGGACGAACAGGTATGACCGGCGAAGCTACTCAAGTGAAGGTTCGTGTCAATGATGCGCCTAACCCTCGTGACGTAGGACGAATTATCTCTCGAAATGTGCTTGGACCAATTCGTGTCGGTGACATTTTGATGCTCAAGGATACTGGCCGAGAAGCTAGAAAATTAAACGCACGGTGATCAACAATGCCTGAACGACGTATTTGCAATTTTTCCGGAGAAGAAATCGAACCTGGTACGGGCATGATGTTCGTACGAAGAGACGGAAGCGTCATGTGGTTCAAAAACTCAAAAGCCCGCAAAAACATGGTCAAGCTTAAGCGCAACTCTCGTCGCGTAAAGTGGACTCGCCATTATGTGAAAGGCGGAATTTAATACCCGGTTATCGCTTAGTGCTTTACTTGCTGCAGAGCAGCCGCTGTAGGATTTCTCCGTATGCCTCATAAAGGGGTGTCCGGTGGGCTGTGACGGTGAACAACTTGGAAACAACCTATGTAATGGTCAAACCTGACGGCGTACAACGTGGATTAATTGGAGAAATTATCGGACGATTCGAAAGAAAAGGACTCAAACTCGTAGGTTTGAAATCCGTAGTTCCTTCAAAAGAAACTGCTGAAACTCATTATGCTGTTCACTCTGAACGCCCATTCTATCCGGGACTCATTAAGTTCGTCACCTCAGGACCTGTTGTATGTATGGCATGGTCCGGTAAAGATGCTATCAGTGTTGCACGAACCCTAATTGGTGCTACCAATGGACGCGAAGCTACCCCAGGTACAATCCGTGGTGACTTTGGCATGGATATGGGTTACAATATGATTCACGGCTCTGATGCCACAGAAACCGCAGAATTTGAACTCGGACTGTGGTTCCCAGAAGGACTCATGGATTGGGAACAGACCATTACCTCTTGGGTTTATGAATAGTCGAATCATACAGTAGTTGATTCTCATGACTTCTGAAGATACGGAGCACGACCTCGACGGTGAAGTCAAACCCAAATTAAGGCAACCCATTGTTGCCGTTACTGGCCATGTCGATCACGGTAAAACCAGTTTGCTAGACTATCTTCGACGCCTAGGTGATAATTTTGGCGAGACAAATGTAATGGACAGAGAGGCCGGTGGAATCACCCAAGAAATTGGAGTCACTCAAATCCCGTTAAACATTCTCACAGATTCGATTAAAACAATGCCGTTCAAAAGTGATGCTTTCAAATTCGAAAGTCCTGGACTGATTTTTATTGACACGCCCGGCCACGAATCATTTGGTTCTATCCGCAAACGAGGAGGGGGGGTCGCTGACCTCGCGATACTTGTTGTTGACATTAAAGATGGTTTGATGCCCCAAACTATTGAGGCTATTCGAATTCTAGAAGACTTTAGGTACCATAAAAACGGAGATGTCGATTTGGGAGCAAAACCTCGAGGCGGAGAAGTTCCGTACATTGTGGTGGGAAATAAAATTGATAAAATTCATCAATGGGATTCAGAATCATCTCGTTCAAGTTTCAAAGGTTGGACAGAGCAATCCTCCGACGTGTCGCAACATGCTGAACGGCATTTCAATAAACTGATCGGGCAGTTTGCAACAGAGGCAGGGAAAAATCTAGTGAAATATTGGGATGGAATTCAAAAGGGATTTAATCCAGATACCGATAGACTTTTTGTCCCTATGAGCGCTCTCAAAGGAGAAGGGATACAAGACCTCTTGTTCACAATTTTATTTATGGCAGAACACCTTTCAGAGGAAAAAAGAGACCGGATTACTATCCAGCCTGACGAAATCGCTGAAGGCTATGTGTTGGAGTCACGAGAAGAAGTCGGACTTGGAAAAACCATTGACATTATTTTGACGAAAGGCGAAATAAAGGTTGGAGATGATGTTGCCTACAACACCAATGAAGGTCCGGTGGGGAATATTACCGATGAGAATATTCGGCCAATTATACGGGCTGTACGGGCACCTAGAGGTCTGTCAGAAATGCGAGACGCCGGTGATCGATGGGACAATGTTTCGGGTGTAGCAAAATCGGCTGCTGGTTTGAAACTAGTAATTCCAAACATGGAAGATGTATTGATCGGAAGTCGAATCTTTTTCCCAAAACCAAATGATGATTACTCTCATATCAGAACTCAGATGATGGAGGAACACCGACGTATCGTTGATTCCCACCCAGTCATGTGTAGTGTTTGTAACGGGGTTTTCACGAGTCGAATCTTTTCCAAAATACACACGGACCCTAGTGCTGACGGCTTTTCAAAAGAATGTAAATACGCAGAACCTTTGCGAATAGGCGCAGTTGTAAAAGCACGAACAGTTGGCGGTCTAGAGGCTTTATTGTACGAACTGGCAAAGAGGAAAATTCCGATTAGTTCTGCAGAAGTTGGATCCGTCAATAAAGCAGATTTACGCCGGATTCACGCTACTGAAAAGCCAGAACATCGTTTCCTCATCGGCCTTTCTGTAGAAGGTAATGATCAAGTTCAACAACAACTTGACGATATACTTGAAGGAAGAGAGGATGCCGATTTCCACTACCTGCAATCCAACATTATCCATCAAATTACTGAACAAATGGACGGTATTTTAGAAGATATGCAGGCTAAACTTGCTGGTTCAGCCCTAATATTCAAGCCAGGGCAAATCCGACACATTCTCTACAACGGCAAGAGCCATTTCAAAGACAAACCTGCAGCATTCCCAGTCCATGTAGTCAAAGGCCAAATCCGCGTCGGCCAAGAACTTCTTCGCAACGATGGAAGTGGGAAAACACTTGGAAAGATTCTTTCAATTGGTAACGAAGGTCAACTTACAGCACATGAAGGTGAGAAAGTCTCTATTGGAATGGGGATTCGGTATACGAGGAGTAACATTTCCGAAGGAGACGAATTCTGGGCTGATATACCTGAAAATCAGGCCAAATTGATGAAAAACATTCCCCTCTCCGATTCGGAAAAATCTGCTTTTGATGAGATTGTCAAAATTCATCGTGAAATTTTAGGTGAAAGAGGCTTTGCTTGGGGCTGGCGTCTCTAGGCGGGTGTTGAAATTCTCCAACAGTGCAAAGTCAGCATGACATAATCACACCTCACATTCATATATGGATGGTCATGGTTGTTTCATTATCACGGAGTTGTCAAGTATGGAATCTGGTATGACTGGAGCACCCGCAATGGGTCAAAACCCCGCCGCACAAGACCTAATTGGAACTGTCTCAGCAATTTCAAACAGCCTCATGAATGAGGTTGGGAAAGTCATTATCGGAAAACCGCAAAATCTCAGACGGGTTACTGTTGGAATTCTCTCAAACGGTAATATGCTTCTAGAGGATTTCCCAGGATTAGCAAAAACATTACTGGCAAATACGTTTGCTCGTGCCCTTGGATGTAAGTTCAAGCGTGTTCAATTCACTCCTGACTTGCTTCCATCAGACATCATGGGGACTTACATGTACGACCAAAAATCCGGTGAATTCAAACTCCGTGCTGGTCCATTGTTTTCAAATATTTTACTCGCAGACGAAATTAACAGAGCACCTCCAAAAACACAAGCAGCTTTGCTTGAAGCAATGGAAGAAAAGCAGGTGACAATCGAAGGTATTACTCACAAACTACCCGCTCCTTTCGTGGTTTTGGCAACTCAAAACCCGATTGAACAAGAAGGTACATATCCGCTTCCAGAAGCACAAATGGACCGATTCCTGATGAAAATGAGTATGGGCTACCCTGACCGACCACAAGAAAAGGCAATTTTAGCTCGTAGAAAACTACGTGGAAAAGACGGTCACGATGTTGAACAAATCACAACACCGAAGAAACTGGTTGCTATGCAAAAAGCACTTGAAACGGTACATGTTGACCCAGCCATTCTTTCTTACATCGTTGAAATCGTACAGCGAACTCGTGAAGACCATCGTGTGACAAACGGTGCTTCTCCACGTGCATCACAGTCTCTGTTCAAGACCGGCCGTGCAGCTGCTGCTATTGCCGGACGGAACTATGTTATCCCTGATGACATCAAAGATATCGCTCTACAAATTATTTCTCACAGAATCAACATGAAGCCTGAAGCAAAGATTCGTGGAATTACTGGAATGCACATTGTGAGAAAAATCCTCTCCGAAGTCCCTGTACCAGTTATTCAACCCGCTTGAAACTGAGAACTCTAGGGTCTGCATTGAAAGAGGAGGACCCTTTTCCATAATTTGTCCGAGGAGGTTGCCAAGTTGAATCCCTACAAAATGGTCGTTGCTGTTGCCAATCAGAAAGGTGGTTGCGCAAAAACAACAACTGCAGTAAACTTGGCTGCAGCACTAGCCAAAGGCTCATCGCGACAAGGTTTACCAAAAGCAAAAGTTTTGCTTATCGATCTTGACCCTCAGGGTAATTGCGCTACATCGTTTGGTGTGGAAAAAAAGAACATCAAAAAAACAGCATACGATTTGCTCACCAATGATTCTGGTGAAGACCTACCGTTAATGGATGAATACCTCATTGGCCCTGATGAATTAACTCAGTCAATGCGAGATGCTTGGAGTCTTCGAAACAACAACAAAAAACCACCTGAAAATCTCTCAGTAGGACACTTGTGGCTCTTACCCAGTGACATTCACCTTTCTGGTGCTGAAATTGAACTCAGCCACAAAATTGGCAGAGAAACTCGTCTTCGCGAGGCTCTTCAACCAATTATCGACCAGTTTGACTACATCATCATTGATACCCCACCCTCACTGGGTTTACTTTCAATCAATGCCATGTGTGCAGCAAACTGGGTCATGGTCCCTGTACAAGCAGAGTACTATGCTCTTGAAGGTTTTAGCATGCTGATGAACTCAATTAAGATGATTCAGCGAAGAATAAATCGAAATCTGAAAATTTTCGGTATTGCCATGACTATGGTTGACGCTCGTTCAAAACTTAGTCGCCATGTTTGTGACGAAGTGAACCGTAAAATGCCAAATAAATTATTCAAGACAACCATTCGAAGACTAGTAAAAGTGGCTGAAGCGCCTTGGAGTGGCGCCCCAACTGTGTTGTTGAACAAGCCAACCAATTCGGGTGCAGGAGCTGGTTCCCTGGAATACTGGACTCTCTCCAAAGAATTCCACCAACGTGTAACTGAGATGAGACGTGAATTTGGAGTCAGCGAAGACCCGCGCCTTCTTCTTGAACGTAAAAACCGTTAAATTTCTCCTCTTGAAAAAGTAAGTTCTCCTCACAAATCGAGGTTTTCGGGTCGAATCCTTTCGCGCAGGTTAAGTATGCTATAGAGCAGAGA
>MDTC01072278.1_pt1 | contig 42645 bp, 41 predicted proteins | sample 811181 | NCBI WGS metagenome assembly MDTC01 (sample SAMN05326644, study PRJNA326480) | marine metagenome | isolation source: seawater | place: Pacific Ocean: North | collected 2011
AGATTAATCTTGTCTTACAATCGGTCCATAGAAGTTTTCATTTTAAGACCTGCTACTGTATGTGGTTTTTCTCCAAGAATGAGGTTAGATGTTGCTGTAAATGCTCTTACTTTTGGTGCCTTAAAAAATAAAACTATAAAAGTTTTTGGAGGTTCTCAAATAAGACCAAACATACATATTGATGACATGGTGGATGCATATATATTTTTTCTTAAATCGAAAAAAAAATTACAAGGTATATATAACTTAGGTTTTGAAAATAAAAGTATTTTATCAATAGCAAAATTAATTAAAAGTAAAATAAAATCAAATATTAATATTTATAAAAATTCAAATGATCCGCGAAGCTATAGACTTAGCTCATCTAAAATTTTAAAAGTAGGTTTCAGACCAAAAAAAACAGTATCTGATGCAATAGTTGAGTTAAAAAACCTTTTCGATGAAGGTGTATTTAAAGATAATAAAAAGTTTCACTCATTAAAATGGCTTAAAAATGAAATTACAAAATAAATCTAAATATTTAAGAAAATTAGTTATTGATATGATAAAAGTAAGAAAAGGAGGGCATCTTGGCCCAGCTCTTTCTCTTATTGAAATATTACATGTACTTTATAAAAATATTTTAAAAGTTAATCCAAAAAAACCTGATTGGCCTAAAAGAGATAGGCTAATTTTTAGCAAAGGTCACGGTTGTTTAGCTTTATATGCAATTTTAGCGGATGCAGGTTTTATAAGCAAGTCTACTTTAAAAACATTCTGTAAACCCAATTCAATTTTGGGAGGACATCCTGAAAAGAATAAAATACCAGGTGTGGAAGCTTCAACTGGTTCACTGGGACATGGTTTACCCATAGCTGTAGGTATTAGCCTAGCTGCTAAATTAAAAAAAGAAAAATTTAAAACTTTTGTAGTTGTGGGTGACGGAGAAATGAACGAAGGATCAAATTGGGAAGCATTAATGACTTCTCAAAAATATAACTTAGATAATTTAATTCTGATAGTTGATAAAAATAAATTTCAATCTTTTGGAGAAACAGAAAAAGTTTTAAGTCTAGAGCCACTAAAAAATAAGCTTGAAAGTTTTGGAGCAAAAGTCAAAAGTGTTGACGGTCATGATACTAAAAAGATCAAGAAAACTCTTTCCAAATTACCTTTTAAAAAAAACCATGTTTCAGCTTTAATATGTAATACTATTAAAGGTAAAGGATTTAAATTTGCAGAAAATAATGGATCTTGGCATCATAAATCTAATTTAAGCAATGAGGAAATTAATTCTATGTATAAATATCTAAAATGAGAAAAACTTCACTTAATATTGTATATCAATTAGCAAAAAAAAAATAAAAAGATTTTATTTGTTGGCTCAGACCTAGGCTTTAAAGTTTTAGATGATATGAAAAAAAAACTACCGAAAAATTATTTAATGGAAGGAATTTGTGAACAAAATTTGATTGGTATGTCTGCAGGTTTAGCTATGGAAGGTTTTATACCTTATGTAAATACCATTGGAACTTTTTTGACTAGGAGATGTTACGAACAAATTTTTTTAGATGTATGCTTACACAATCTTCCTGTCAGATTTATTGGAAATGGTGGCGGTGGCGTGTACGCACCTTTAGGCCCAACACATTTGTCAATTGAAGATTTTGCTATACTACGAGCTATACCTAATATGACAGTCGTTGCGCCATGCGATGCGGTAGAAATGAAAAAAATTATGCTTGAGACAGAAAAATTAAAAGGTCCAATTTATATAAGACTAGGTAGAGGGGGAGATAAAATAATCACAAAAAAAACATCTAAGATTAAGATTGGAAAAGCTGTTGAAATAATCAAACCAAAAGAAAATTTGTTTATTACTACTGGGGTCACAACACAAATAGCACTAGAAGCAATTAAGACTCTAGATAAAGATAAGATTAAAGTAGGTTTGGTACACTTTAATACTGTAAAACCATTAGATAAACAATTTTTAAAAAGATTGTTGAGAAAAATGAAATGTATAATTACTGTAGAAGAGCATTCAATTATAGGAGGTTTAGGAAGCTCTATATTAGAATTTATGAATGAAAATAAAATTTATAATATAAAAGTCAAAAGAATAGGAGTTCCTGATAAATTTACAGAGCAATATGGAACCCAAGAGTCGCTATTTAAGTTATGGAAAATTGATAGTAGAAATCTTTCAAGAGAAATGAAAAAATTAGTAAAAGAATAAAATGTACATTGATAAGAACGATCAATCCATAATTAAAAAATTTGAGAATAGAGGTTTTTTAATTTTTAAAACGCAAGATAATTCAACTCTAAAGGAAATAAGGAGTGCTTTTTTAAATTACTTACCAAAAGAAATTCTCAAAAAAAAATTTAGTAAAGAAAGTGATAATTTTGATAAAATACATAAGTTTGTGAAAGTAAGAGATTTAAATAATTTTCGACTGGGAATAATTAAAAAGTTAAATAATTCTGATAATATAAAGAAAAAAATTCATAAATTATCAAAAACTTATTTAGATATTTTAGTAGGAAACGAATTGGCTATTCAAAAAAGAATAAATTTAAGCATACAAATGCCAAATGACAGCTCATCTCTTTTACCTTTGCACGCTGACACGTGGTCCGGAGTTTCCCCTTACGAAATAGTTGTCTGGTTTCCGTTGGTTGACTGTTATAAAACTAAAACAATGTATATTTTGCCTTCAAATAAATTAAAAAAGTATGAAAAAAAGTTAATCGGGAAAAAAATAAAATCTAGTGGTCAAATTTTTAATTTAATTAAAAAAGATTTAGTTTGGTTAAAAGTAAATTATGGTGAGATTTTGATTTTTGATCAGTCATTACCACATGGAAATATTGTTAATAAAGAGAACGAGACCCGTTGGTCAATGAATATAAGATTTAAAGGTCTTTTTACGCCCTATGGAGATAAAAAGTTAGGAGAATTTTTTGAACCAATAACCCTCAAGCCTGTTTCTCGACGTGGAATGAATTATAAACTTCCAGGACAATGAAAAAACTAAGAGGATATATTTTTAGTAGACAATTTATGGGTGAAAGAGTGCCACAACATGTTCAAAATATTATTATAAGAAATTATTGCGAAAAAAATAAATATTTTTTTTTACTAAGTTCAGTTGAATACAAAATGGAAAAAAGTTTTTATATGTTAAAACAAGTATTAAATGAACTTAAAAAATTAGACGGAGTTATAGCTTATAGCATGTTTCAGTTGCCAGAGGATGATGATGAGAGACTTAAAATATTGAAAAAAATTATTAATCATAAAAAAGAAATTCATTTTGCAGTAGAAGATTTCAAAATTAAAAACAAAAATGACATTGAAAAGTTACAGGATATTTGGCTAATCAAAAAAAATTTAGAATTTTGTCCAAGATTTTTTAGCGTATAAGCATGGAATTAAAATTTATTCAAGATCTTCATATTTCTTCTAAAAGAAAATATTTAAAAAGAATGAATAATAATAAAGTCTATTGTATGAATGAGGCACAAAAATTTGGAAAAAACTATTGGGATGGAAATAGAAAGTTTGGTTATGGTGGGTATAGGTATATTAAAGACAGATGGAAGCCAACTGCTCAAAAAATTATTAGAAAATATAATCTAAACGACAAATCAAAAATTTTAGATATTGGTTGCGGTAAAGGATATTTACTTTATGAAATTAAAAAAATTTTACCTAAAATAAATATTTACGGACACGATATCTCAAAATATGCTAAAAAAAATTCTCATCCAAAAATAAGAAATAAAATAAAAATTTTCGATGTAGCAAAAAAGTATAACTACAAGAACAATTATTTTGATTTGGTAATTTCAATAAACACTTTACATAATTTAGAAATAGACAAATTAAGCTTATCACTTAAAGAAATTTCAAGAATCGGAAAAAAATCTTATATCGTTGTAGAAAGTTACAGGAACAATCTCGAACTTTTTAACTTACAATGTTGGGCTTTAACTTGTAAAAGTTTTTTCTCAAAAAATAGCTGGAGATGGATTTTTAAGAAATTTAAATATTTTGGTGATTACGAGTTTATCTACTTTTCTTAAATTAAATTTATGTCAAAAACACAAGAATACTTACTTAGAAGTTTTGAATTAGCTGAGGAAGAAAATATAATTCGGGGTAAAGGACCCTACTTATACACTAAAAAGGATAAATATTTTGACACAACTTCTGGTTTGACTGGAACTGCCATTTTAGGATGGTCAAATCCAAGTATCAATCGATCTATAATTAATCAATTAAAAAAAATCTCATTAATAGATTATAAGTATTTTTTAGATCAAAATAGAGAGAGATTAGCATCACTTCTTCTTAAAAAAACAAAAACAAATTTAAATAAATTATTTTTAGTAGGTGGATCAGGAGGTGAGGCTTGTGAAGCAGCAATGAAATTAAGTTATCAGCATAATTGTGCGAGGGGGCTTCCCAATAAAAAATGGTTTATTTCAAGAAAACAATCGTATCATGGTAGTGGTTCAGATGCTATTTCTGTAGGTGATAGACCAAATCTAAATATTTATAAATCTTTTTTTCCTAAATTTAGAGCAAAAATTAAAGAACATAATGTTTATAGACAAAAAAAAAAAAATGAAACTATTGAGCAATATGAAAATCGTTCAGTAAAAGATTTAGAGAAAAAGATTATCTCGTTAGGACCAGAAAATGTTTCCGGTTTCATAGGTGAAACCATAATGGGAGGATTAGTTGGAGATGTTCCTCCTACGAAATTCTATTGGAAAAAAGTAAGAAAAATTTGCGATAAATACAAGATACATTTAATTTTAGATGAAGTTTGGTGTGGCACTGGGACCACCGGCAAAACTTTTTGTATAGAATGGGATAATATTACTCCAGATTTTTTATTCATGGGCAAAACTTTAGCAGCTGGTTATATTCCTGTGAGTGCTATAGCTACAAAAAAAAAAATAGGGGAAGAAATAAAAAAAAAATTTGGATCTATTCAGTTTTCGACCACTCATCAAGGACATTCATTAGGAGCCGCAGCTGCTCTAGAGGTGCAAAAAATTATTAATAAAAAATCCTTTTTATCAAGTGTTGTAAATAAAGGTAATTTTTTAAGAGATACTCTAAATTCTGAATTAAAAAATCACGAATTTTTTATTAATACAAGAGGTCGAGGTTTAAGAAATAGTTTGGAATATGATTGTGAAAACAAGCACCTATTTGGTATTGCATTAACCGAACTGGCGAAAAACAAGTATAAAATGCTAATAAGTGCTAAATGGCATAGAGTTTGTTTTTCACAAGCAATTAATATTAAGACGCCCGAATTAGAGTTTATGATAGAGACTTTTTTAAAATGTTTCAAGGAAACTTCAAGCAATTGGTCAAAAAAAAATATTTCAAAAATAAAATTTAGATCATTTTATTAATGTTTAAACTTAAAATTAAAAACAAAATTGTTGATGATGCGTTAGATTTAATGATGCAACTTTTTCCTTTAAACAGGAGTTTGACGGGTAAAGATAATTTAAAAACATTAAATATTTTTAAAAAATTTTTAAAAAAAACTAGAGTTATAAAATTTGCATCCGGATCAAAAATATTTGATTGGACTATCCCAAAGGAATGGAATGTTGAAGATGCTTTTATTATTGATCCTAAAAAAAGGAAAATATGTGATTTTAAGAAAAATAATTTACATTTAGTAGGTTACTCACAACCTCAATCTACATCGATGAGTTTTAAAAAATTAAAAAAACATCTTTTTTTTTTAGACAAACTTCCAAATGCAATTCCTTATATAACCTCTTATTACGATAAATCCTGGGGGTTTTGTTTATCTAAAAATCATTTTAAAAAATTAAAAGCTGGTAACTATAAAGTTTATATTAAAAGCAAATTTTCAAAAGGTAATTTAATTACTGGCGAATATATAAAAAAGGGTAAATCAGAGAAAGAAATACTTTTTTCAGCAAATATTTGTCACCCATCGATGGCTAACAATGAGCTTTCAGGACCTGTACTAATGACATTACTAGCTAAAGAATTGTCAAAATTAAATACTTTTTATACTTATAGATTCATTTATATGCCTGAGACTATTGGATGTTTAGCGTATATCAAAAAAAATATTGAAGTTCTTAAAAAAAGATTATTAGCAGGATTTCATCTAACTTGTATTGGATATGGAAAAAATATCTCAATAATAAAAACTAAAAATGAAGATACATATACAAATAAAATTCTAAAGATTATTCTTAACAAAAATTACAAAGGTTATAAGGAATATTCTTTTCTTGACAGAGGGAGTGACGAGAGACAATACAATGCTCCTGGAATAGAATTACCCGTTGCCACAATAATGAGAACTAAATTTGGGTCGTATAAACAGTATCATACGTCATTAGATAATATGGAAATATTTAAGAAATCAGAAATTAAAAATTCTTTTTCGTTCTTAAGAGATGTAATTGAATTTATAGAAAATGATTTTATTATAAAATCAAATGTTGTTGGTGAACCATTTTTTAGAAAATATGATATGTATAGAAAACTCGGAACCAATAATGCGTTAACAATTAATGAGCAAGATATTTTCAATATTTGCTCATATGCAAATTATATCAGATTTTCAGATTTGTGTTTAAAATTAAAGAGAAAACCTGGAGCATTACTTCCTATAATTAAACTTTTAAAACAAAAAAAAATTATTACCATAAATAAATAAAAAATGTACCGATTAACAAGATTTTGTAGATTGTGTTTAAACAAAAAAATTAAAATAGCGTTTAAATTGTCTAAAATACCTTTAGGAGAAAAATATTTTTTCAATAAAAATAAAGCGCTGAAACAAAAAAAATTTCCTCAAACAATAGGATGGTGCCCAAAATGTAATAATGTTCAAGTGATGGAAATTATTAATAACAAACTTTTATGGCAAGACTACACATATTTATCAAGCCAAACTGAAGCAATATTAAAACATTTTGCAAATTTTACTAAAAAAACTTTAAAAAGATTTAAACTTAATAAAAATGATTTAATAATAGACATTGGAAGTAATGACGGAAGTTTATTGAAAGCATTTAAAAAAAGTAAAAAGAAAATAAGAGTTCTCGGAGTGGAGCCGGCAAAAAATGTTGCGCAACTAGCTGAAAAAAAAAATATAAAAACTTTAAATAAATTTTTTGATTTTAATTTATCAAAATTAATTAACAAGAAATTTAAAAAAGCTAAAATTATTACTTGCTTCAATACCTTTGCACATTCTGAAAATTTAAGAAGTATCATGAAAGGTATAAAAAATATTTTAGATAAGGACGGTGTTTTTATTTTTGAGTGTCAATATTTGATGGATATTTATAAAAATAAAATATTAGGCACTTTTTTTCATGAACATTTATACCATCACTCAGTTTCTTCATTGAAATATTTTTGTAATCTTTATGGTATGGAGCTCTTTGACGTTGAACCAGCAAACATACAAAAAGGATCAATAATCGGTTATGTAGGTTTTAAAAAAAAATTTGAAATAAAAAAAAATGTTGAAAATTTCTTAAAAAAAGAAAATTTCAGAGGAAGTCAAAATCTGAAATACTTAAAAAAATTTGAAAAATTTGTTAAACTTAAAAAAAAAGAATGTAAAAAAATTCTTTCCAACAAAAAATCAATTGTTACTGGATTTGGCTCTGCAAGAAGTGGCCCTACTTTAGCATTTAATTATGGAATAAATGATAAACTAAAAGCTATTTTTGATGACCATCCACTTAAAAGAAATAAGTATACTGGGCTGAATGGACTTCCAGTTTATCCAACTAAAATGATTAATAGTTTTAATAACAATATATCTGTAATATTAGCTTACTTGCACTCAAAAAAAATAATTAGAAAAAATTTGAAATATTTAAAGGCAGGTGGAAAGTTTTTAACTATTTACCCTAATCCAAAATTAATACACTACAAGAATTATAAAAAATTTATTTAATAAAATATGAGCAAAATTAAAATAGCTGTAGTCGGGGCAGGATTTGTATCTCAAATTGCTCATTTACCATCACTTTCAAGTAACAAATCTGTGAAAATTGTTGCTTTGTGTGATGTTGACAAGAATTTGTTAAATAAAGTTTCCAAAAAACACGACGTTAAATCAACTTATGTCTCCTACATTGATATGATTTCAAAAGAAAAAATTGATGGAATAGTTTTATCTGTAAATAGATCAGCAACATCTAAAATCGCAAAATATATTATAAACAAAAAAATACCTTTATTATCAGAAAAACCAGCAGCTTTAAGTTATAAAGAAGCAAAATCTTTAAGCGACTCCTCTCTCAAAAATAAAACTAAGTATGTGTTAGGATATATGAAGAGAAATGATAACGGTATAATCTATCTTAAAAAAAATTTAAATAAACTTAAATTAGGAAAATTAATTTCTGTTTATTACGAGTCTTTTTTAGGGGATTCTTACAATAATCCATTTGAATATTTTAAGCATAATCAAAAAAACTATAAAAAACTAAATTCATTAAATAAAAATTTTAAAGATAAAAAAAATTTATATTTAAAATATCTCAATACTAACTGCCATTGTATTAATCTTTTAAGGTATTTATTTGGAGATTTAAAAATTGAAAATAAAAAATTTAATTTAAATGGAGAAGGTTTAGCTATATTTAAAAATAAATTAAATTCAAAAATTATATTTAATAATCAATACACACCAGCAAAAACTTGGAAAGAAAAAATATTTTTAAATTATCAATTTGGAAAGATAACTGTAAATTTACCTACTCCTTTATACAAAAATGCGTCCGCTAAAATTTTTATAGAAAATTACAAAAACGGGAACATAATAAAGCCTTGGATAAAATCTGGTTGGTCTTTCAGGAATCAAATAAATGAATTTATAAAATATATAAAGGGATTTAAAAAAAATGATTCTTTGTGTGATGCAAAAAAAGGAGTAACAGATATTAAAATTATCGAAGATCTATTTAAAAAATGAGTACAGTTATTTTTGGCTCCTCAGGTTTTTTAGGAAATAAAATTTCTAAACTTTTAAAAAAGGAAAAAAAAATTGAAATATCTACTAAAAACAAAAAAAATATCTATAAAACAAACATATTTAAAAAAAGATATAAGCACGAGAAATGGATAAGCAAAATTGGAAAAAAAGACACTTTAATTATTCTTTCGAATCCAGGATCCATAAAATTTTACTCAAAAAATAAAAAAAAAATTCTTTTATTTGAAAATTACTTAGAAAATAGATTATTTAAAAAAGTAAATAATAAAGTAAGAGTAATTTTTTTGTCGTCAGATATGGTGTTTCAAGGTGGAAAAAATATTTTTTTAGATAATTCAAAAAGACTACCAAAAAATTCTTACGGTAGAAGTAAACGTAAAATTGAGAATAAACTTTCAAAATATTTTTCGAAATTAATAATCCTAAGATTGCCTAAAATTTATAGCGAAAATTTAAAAGATGATACATTTTATAGTCAAATTATTAGAGCTAGTAGAAAAAAAAAAATAACAAAATTATTTGTCAATCAAAAAATGCACTATATGAATTTAAAAGATTTTTTAGTAATAATTAAAAAAGTCATTAGAAAGAGGTCTTTAAAAGGATCATTTAATTTACCATCAAAATATTTGAAATCCAGATATAAAATTAGCTGTGAATTTATTAAACGTAAAGATTTAAATTTGAATTATCTAAAACCCTTAAATTACAAAAATGCACGCTTAAACTTACCTAACCAAGTTAAAATGAAAACTAATTTGTATAAAAAAATTAATTTTTACCCAAAATATTAAATGTTTTATATATCATCACTTGGATCATCGGCTAATACTTGGATAGGAAAAATGCTTTCAATGCATCCTAAAATTGTTTGTTTTGGATCTTCAAGATCGTTCCCTCCAGTTTGGCCTGGTTTTACTTACCCATTTAAAAATCACAAGCATGATTGGATTAGAGAAATATCAGCTGAAAAATATATTCAGTCTCTTTTATTATGCAATGAGTCAGTACATGGTGAAAAAATTTTTGGTAGTATTCATGGCTATCACGGTTTATTAGCAAAAGAACCATGCGAAAGGTTAAATGGCATATTTTCTTACATTGCAAGAAATCCTATTTCTAGAGTTCATAGTGTTTTCATTCATAGTTGTGTTGGGGGTTATTATTTAAACGATAATTTTTTAGAAAATGAAAAAATTCATGAGAGAACTTGTGAGGTTTTAAAGAAGCATAACCTAGTGAAAATTGCAAAAGATAAAGACGACTTTAACAATATTTTTAAAATTAGTAATCTTATTAAAAATGTCAGCAAAACCGTTATTCCAAATAAATACCACTCAATTATTAAAGAGAAAATTTCAGATTTCAAAATTAAAAGAAATAGTAAAATTAAAATTTTTCAAAAAGAAGAAGATTTTTTAATTAGCACCTTTATTTCTTGTGTAAAAGAATTTTTAAAAACCGATAATACTCTATTTCAAAATTGTGAAAAAAAATCTGGAATCAAGATGGAAGAGTTTGTAAAAAGTCCTAATTATTTTAAAAAAATTTTATCAACGAGGGTGAGTTCAGAACTAAACATTAATGACGATTATTTAAAACAAGTTTTTAATTCAAAAAAAATTAATAAGCATAGAAATCATCCGTTAGATGAGAAAAAAATCTGGAATGACTGGCCAGAGAGTATGAAAAATTTATATAATTATTATTTTGATAAAAATAATTTAAATGAGTTTTGTAAATATTTTAATTATGAAACTTTTTAATTCTAATGAAATTAGCTAAACTTTTTCTTAATATTTTAAATAAAAACCAAAAGATATCATCTTTTTTTCTTTTAGTTTTAATAATTTTAAGCAGTTTTTTTGAGACACTAAGTATAGCAATTATTTTTCCATTAATTAAAGTTATTTTAGGGACAAATCTAGATAAAGAAATAGAGTTTTTTGAAAATTTACAATTTTTTAAAGATTATGAATTACCATTTTTAGATGAAACCTTAGAATTTGAGGGGGCATTAGTGTATTTAATTTTATTGTCAGTAGTTTCTATATTCTTCATTAAGGCTGCAGTTCTCACTTTGTCAAATTGGTATCAATTTAGATATATAAAATTAATTGATATTAGCTGGGTAAGTAAACTTTTTAATAAATATATAAAGAGCAATTATGATTTCCATCTTAGAAACAATTCAGCAATATTATTGAGAAATTTAAACCAATGTTCTATAGCAGCAAACAGTTTAAAAATATTTATAGTTCTATTTTCTGAAATAATAATATTGCTAAGTATTATCACTTTATTAATAATAATAAATTTTCAATTTTCTTTAATATTATTATCAACTTTTCTATTAGTGTTTGCTTTTTTATATTTAATGTCAAAAAATAAACTAAAAAATCTGGGATCTACAAAACAAATATACGATGGACTTGTTTTAAAAAATGTACAACAGGGTCTTGGTGGAATAAAAGACATTAAGATTAAAAATGTAGAAGATTATTTTTCAGAACAATTAAAAAAAAATAAATCTTTTTCCAATGATGCACAATTTGGAAAAGAATTTATTATAAGTTTACCAAGAATATGGATAGAAATAATTTTAATTTTAGGAGTTATAGTTTTTCTTTTCTTAAATATTTCTTATTTAAATAATAATCTAGATTTATTAGCAGTATTAGGTACGTTTATGGCGGGTGCATTTAGAATACTACCATCTTTAAATAGAATTATTAATGCTTCACAAACTCTAAGATTTAATTTACCTGCAATCGATAATATTTCTAAAGAATTTTTAAGATCTAAAGAAAAAAAACAAAGTGATGTAGAAATTAAAAATCTATCTACAATTATTAATTTTAAAGAAATTATTAGTATCAATAATTTAAAATTTAAATATGATGATTTTCAGAGTTTTTCTTTAAGCAATTTAAATCTTACAGTGTTGAAAGGTGACAAAATTGGAATTTTTGGCTCAAGCGGTTCAGGTAAATCAACGTTCATTGATATACTACTTGGTTTACTAGAGCCAAATTTGGGTACTATTGAAGTAGATGGAGTAAACATCAAAAAAGATTTAACAGGATGGAGAAAGAATGTTGCTTATGTGCCGCAAAAAGTATACCTGACCGATGATACAATAATAAACAACATAGCATTTGGTCAAAATCAAAGTAAAATTAATAGAGATAAAATTAAAGAGGCTATAAAAATCTCAGAATTGGATAAATTTATTGAGAATTTACCTAATGGTTTAGAGACAATCGTAGGCGAAAGAGGAGTGAGAATTTCAGGTGGTCAACTACAGCGCATAGGTATAGCCAGAGCTTTTTATCAAGAGCCAAAAATTTTAATTTTAGATGAGTCTACAAATGCATTAGATATTGAGACAGAAGATAAAATAATGCAATGTATATTTAATCAAAGCAAAGTTGAAACTTTGATAGTAATTTCGCATAGAAGAAACACTATAAAAGAATGTAATAAAATATTTGAGATGAAAAATGGTTTACTTATAAAAAATGGATAGTATATTTCGATAATGGCAGGCACAAAACAAAAAGATTTTTTTAAAGAACTTATCTCTCCTTTTTTAAAATATAAGATGGAGGAGATTAAAAAGAAAAAAGGAGCGAACAGTAGAGAATACATTGCTTTAGATAAACAATATAATTACGATAGCAGAGAAAGCCTTGTAGAAGAAAACTTAGAGAAACCAAGACACTACCAATCAGAAGTCCAAGGCTTTTGGGATAATAAACCTTTAGTAGGTTTAGAGAGACTTTATAAGAGAACCATTCTAATTGAACCAACTACAGTTTGTGCAGCTCATTGCAGATGGTGTGTACGAGGTCAATATCCAGTAAAAACAATGAAAAAGGAAGATATAATTAATGCATCGAAATTTATCGGAAGTGATGAAAGAAAAAATAATTTAAAAGAAGTTCTTATCACTGGAGGAGACCCATTGATGAGTATTCCTCTTTTATCTTTTACGATCGATCAAATAAAAAAAAATTCTCCAAATATAAGCATTATTAGAATTGCTAGTAGAGTTCCATTTCATGACCCAGAAAGAATTAATGATAATATGTTAGAAGTTTTTTCTAAGTATAAGGATTTAAGATTTGAATTGGGGACACATATAAATCATCCTGTTGAATTTTGGGAAGAATCAGTTCAAAGTATTAAAAAGTTACAAAGTGTTGGTTTTAGAATTTATAATCAAAATCCATTACTAAGAGGTGTTAATGATGATTTTGAAACTTTAGCAGAGTTGTATTCTAAACTAAGGGATTACGATATTGAATCACATTATTTATTTCATGCTGTACCATTAAGAGGAATGTCACATCATAGGACATCTGTTAAAAAAGGTATAGATTTAACAAATGCATTAAGTAGTTGTGGAGAATTTTCAGGAAGAGCAAAAGCTAGATATTGTATTCTAAGTGATATTGGAAAAATAATTGTATATCAAGACACAATAGTTGACAGGAGAAAAAGGGACAATGCTATACTTTTAAAGTCTGGTTTTAATTTTAAAGATAGACTCGAATGGAACCCCTCATGGAAAAAACCAGATAGTGTTGAAATAGACAGTAATGGAAAAATGTTTGTATGGTATCCAGATGGAACAGATGAAATAGAAGAGACTTTCCAAAAAAAAACTGAGCCAGATTTTAAAGTTGATAATATTTTAAATTAGAAAATGAACTCCCTAACAGTTGCTGAGTTTAAATCTATTATAAAAGATTTAAAAATTAAAAAAAACTCAAGCTATCTTTTACATTCTTCATTAAGAGGAATTGGTTTAATAAAAGGAATTAAAACATTAGATACACCAAAATTTATAACTAATGAGCTTCTGAAGAAAATAGGAACTAATGGAACATTATCAGCTTTAACCCCTTTTTACGAATATGGTTTAAAAAAAAAAAAAATTTGATATTAAAAATTCACCTTCTTCTAAAGAATTAGGGGCTATTAGCGATTTTATTTTTAATGATAAAAGAAGTTTTAGATCTTTAAATCCACCATTTAACTTATCATCAATTGGTAAAAAAGCAAAATATATTACATATGCTCCCTCACCAACAGCTTTTGGATTTGAGTCCTCTTGGGATAGATTATTCAAATTAGACTCAAAAATGATCTTCTTAGGATGTAATTTATCCGTTTGTACTTTTGTGCGTTATATTGAATTTAGATTTGGTGTTCCATATCTTTATAATAAATTTTTTAGAAGAAAAATCTTGAATAACGGTAAAACTTTATCAAAGTATTCAAGTAGTACTTTAAGATATGATTACTTTTATTTAGATTATGATTTACAGAATTTTCAAAAATTTTTAAAAAAAAAAGGTGTCATAAATTTCTCGTCTAATAAAAAGATAGAAGCTATGTCTATCAATATGAAAGATTGTTTTGAATACGGTGTGAAAAAGTTGCTAGACGATATATTTTTTTTTTTAGACAAAAAACCTCTATTTAAAAAAAACAAGCCACCAATAAAATGATAAATTTTCAACATTCTTTTTTCGAGTCAATTGCGAAAAAATATCCAAAATATATAGCGATCGATGATCATGGAAAAAAGATGAACTATAAGTCGTTAAATTCTTTTTCAAATCAAATAAGCAACCTACTATTGAAAAATAATTGTAGACCAAATGATAGAGTCATAGTTTTCACAGAAAAAAATTCTAATATGTATGGAAGTATTTTAGGTGTTTTAAAAAGTGGGGCATGCTGGGTTCCTTTAAGTAGTTTTTTTCCGAAAAAAAGAATAATTGATCTTATAAAATCGATTAAACCTAAAATGATAATTACTGACAAAAAAAATTTTTTGTCAGTAAAGAGCTTTAATAACAAAAAAGTAATTATTATTGATGAAAAATATAAAAAAAAAAATTACCTAACATTTAAGAATATAAATAGTCAAAAAAAAACAAAAACTAATCCAAAAAATTTATGCTCAACTGATTTAGCTTATATAATTTTTACTTCTGGCTCTACCGGGAAACCTAAGGGGGTAATGGTTACTCATGAAAATACTTGCAATTATTTAAAATATTCAAATTTATATTTTAAGCCTAAAAAAAAACTAAGATTTGCACATATAGCTGAATTAACTTTTGATGTATCAATTTTTGATATTTTTATTTGTTTTTTAAATGCTGGAACAATTATCCCATTTAATAAAAAAAGTTATAGAATCAGTCCTTCAAATTTTTTCAAAAATAATAAAAATATAAATGTAATGTTTACTGTACCTAGCTTTTTACAACAATTACTCGACAGTAAAGATATTTCACTGAAAAAATTAAATTCATTAAAGCACGTGGTTCTAGGAGGAGAGGCTATTCCAAAAAATCTTTTAAAAAAACCAATGCAATTATTAACAAAAACAAATTTTTACAATGTTTATGGAACCACTGAAACGGCTATTATAACCCATTGGCATAAAATAAAAAAAAATGAATTAGATAACATTCCTATTGGAAATCTTTTACCCAATATCAAATTACATTTGGTTAACAATGATAAAGTCCACTCAAATAAGGGCGAAGCATATTTTTCTGGACCTCAAATATTTAAAGGGTATTTAGATAATGATTATTTAACCAAAAAATCTCTGGTTGATAGTCCAAATAAAGAAATAGTTTCCAATAAGTTCTATAAATGTGGAGATAGGCTATATAAGGATAAAAATGAATTATATTTTTTTAAAGGAAGAGTTGATACTCAAGTCAAAATTAGAGGGCATCGTCTTGAGGTGGAAGAAATTAATGAACTTATAATAAAGTTAAATGGAGTAGAAGAGATTTATACATATCCATTTGTAAGAAGAAAAAAAAGTAACAATTTAGAACTATTCACGTTTATAAAATCTAGTGACCAACAACTAGTTAATAAGTCTTATAAATTAATTGATACTTATTTGCCCCCGTATTTTAAACCTTCTAAAATTTTTATAATAAAAGATTTTAAAAGAACTTATAACGGAAAAATTGATAAAAAATTTTTAGAAAAGATTATTTTGCAAAATTATTTATGAGAAAAATAAATTTTAAAAATGAGGACGTAAGATCTATTATTAAGGAGGTCTTTAGAATAGGTCGAAAAAAACCAAAAAAATATGATGCAGATAATATTCAAAATTGGGACTCTCTAGGACACATGATCCTTCTTGAAAAGATTGAAAAAAAATTCAATTTAAGTATTAAATCAAAAGATATTGGAAAACTTCAATCTGAAAAAGAAATCATTAAATACTTAAAAAGATCTTAACGAACTATTAATGAACATTTTTAAAAGAAATATATCTTTTAAAAAAAATTTGAAAGTTGATCTGTTACATTGCGATAAGGTGATAGGTAATTTAAAATTAAAAAATATATCTCAAAATTTTTTAGACCAAAATGAATTAAACTTAAGGTATTTAATAATCGGATTTTTTAAATTTTTATTCATAAGAAAAAGAAATATTACTTTGTCTGATTTTTACTTTATTGAAATGATAAAATCTTATTCGCCCAAAGTAGTTTTGGGTCATGATATGACGGGGATAACATTTAGGGTTAAAAAATTGATACCTAAATTGTCTACAATTACATATCAACTAGCTTTTATTTTTAAAAATGACGAAAATTATTACAAAAATAATTTTCAAAATAAAAGTACAGATATTTATTTAGTTTATGACAAAAGATCTAAGGAGATGATGCAGAAATACGTAAAAGCAAAATATAAAATTTTTGGTTCGGTAAAATCTAGTTTTACTAAATTACTTAAGAAGAACAAAATAATTAAATACGATTTATTATACATTTCCCCTTTTAGAAGCATCAATTTAAGAACAAAAAATAACATAAGACAAAACAACAACGAACGTAAATATCTTAGATGTGTTAAAGATTATTGTTTTAAAAATAAAAAAAAAATTTGTATTGCTCTAAGCTCAAATAGAAAAGATAAAAAAAATATAAATAAAAATGATGAAAAAAAATTTTATAAATCAATTATTCCATTCGTTCATTTTGAAGATAAACAATCGATAAATTTGGTAAGAAAATCAAATGTTATAATTAGTTCACTTTCAAATTTAGGTTATGAATTATTAATGAAAAGAGAAAAAGTTTTATTTTTAACAAATGATAAAGAAAAATTTAAGTTTTTTGAAAGCAGTAAATTACCTTTTGTTTATTATGTTAATAATGCCAAAAATATTAAAGTTAAAATAAATAAACTTATATCTCTTAAAAAAAATCAGTGGAACAATATTTTAGATAGATATACTAATAGTAAAAATTGTGAAAAAAAATTAAAACTTTTAGTTACTAATTATGCAAAATGAAAAATTATATTTTTAATAGATTTAACTTCTCAGCGAAATATAAGAGAGAACTCTTAGATTTCATAAAAAATTTATGTAATGCGGAAATAGGAGGCAATAGACTTTATGATGGTACTAATAATCATTACATGCAAAATCCTAATGAGATAGTAGATTTAATTTTTGAATTAAAAAAATATGAAAAAGTGAAAAATATAAAATTCAAGAATTTTCTTGAAATTGGTTTCGCCACAGGAATCAATAACACAATTCTGAATAAATTTTTTAAGTTTAACAAAATTGTTGCCGTAGATATAATTGATACAGCTGGAACTAACACAAACAATTTTTATGCTAATCTGAGATTTAAAAACTTAAGTTTAATCTGTGGAAATTCAACAGATAAAAGCACTATAAACAATGTTGGTCTTTTAGGAAAGTACGATTTGATTTTTATTGATGGAGGGCATGATTACAATACAGTAAAAAAAGATTTTAAAAATTATAAAGAATTTCTTAATTCTTCTGGACTCATTGTACTTCATGATATCAAATCTAATCTAGATTTAGGTGTACCAAAATTTTGGAAAGAAATTAAAAATCAATATAAAAATCAATATAAATTTAAAGAAATCTTTTATTCAGGCCATTTAATGGAATGTGGAATTGGTTTAATTTCAAAAAAATAAATGCAGCTAAACACTGAAGAAATTTTAAACATTAAATCTTTTAGATCATGGAAATTATCTAAAACACAAAAAAAAAATCTAGATGAAAAAGGTTTTTGTTTAATTAAGCCAACTCAACATTTAAAAAAATGGGTAAAAAAAGACTTAAGCGGAATAAGAAAAATAATTGAAAAATTAATAACAAAAGAGGGATTGTCTGCTGGATCAGAAGGCAAAGAAGAATTTACCATTAAAAAAAACAAAAAAATTGAGAGTGGTGCCCGTAGAGTCGGAAATCTACTAAATAAAGATACTATATTTGCTAAAATAGCTACAATTCCTATTTTAGTTGACGCTGCCCATTATATAATTTCAAGTGAAATAAAACTATCATCAATTTTATTCAGAGAGCCAGAAAAAAAAGCTAAGGAACAAGAAATTCACATTGATTGGCATGCTCGAAGAAAAAAATCTGACAAATATGAATCGGTCGTAGGTTTTTTTTATCTTGACGATTCTACAAAAAAAAATGGTGCCACTATTATTATACCTGGTTCGCATAAAAAGTTTGGATATCCATGTGAACATATCAATCCGAATAAAAAAAATAGAAATGAAATTATATTAGAGGCACCAGCTGGATCTCTTTTAATTTTGAATGCTAATACATGGCACAAAGGCGGCAGTAATTTAAGTGGAGAAAAAAGAGGTATGATAGCTATTGAATACAGACAAAGAAATCTTAAACAACTATTGAATCTCAAAAAATATATTGACCTTAATAAAAAAAATAAATTTTCGGCATACGAAAAATATTTATTTGGTTTAAGAAATGAAGATAGCAATCAAATTGAAAATTCATACGGGCCGGGAAAAAAATTCAAAAAATGGCTAAAACTAAATAAACAATATTCTTACTAAAAAAATGAAAGTGGTAGCAGTAGTTCCAATAAAAAAAAATTCAAAAAGAGTTAAGTCTAAAAATTTTAGAGTAGTAAATAAAAGACCTCTTTATATGTATCTACTCGATAAGTTGAAATATACAAATTTTGATGAGATCTATGTTGACTCTGATAGTGACGAAATTAGAAGATATTGCCAAAAAAATAACTTTTTCTATTTGAAAAGATTAAAAGAATTAACACGTGATAATGCAAATGGTAATGATTTGTTAAATCACCATTCAAAACTTATAAAAGCAGATTTATATTTTCAACTATTTATAACAGCACCTTTATTAAGCATTAAGTCAATTAACCATTGTATAAATTTTTTAAAAAAAAATAAAAAATACGACTCTATTTTTACAGTTAATGAAATTTTTTCATGGTTTTGGTTTAATAATAAGCCAGTTAATTATCAACCAAATATCTTGCCAAGAAGTCAGGACGCAAAACCTGTAATTAAAGAGACCACAGGTCTTTATGGAATTAAAAAAAAATCATTGCTTAAATTAGGTTGTAGGATTGGAAAAAAACCATTTATGTTTAGAGTTTCAGAAAAAGAAGGTTTAGACATAGATAATGAAGAAGATTTTCAAGCTCTTAAAAGTTATTTGAAAACCTAAATTAAAATAATGCCTCCAATATATTTGATAATGACAACTGGTAGAACAGGAAGTGATTATTTACATGGTTGTTTGGATGGACTGGACTCAGTGATGTCAATTTGTGGAAAATTTGAATATCACTCTTTTTTAGAAAAAAACAATGAGATTAAAGATAATAAAATTTTAATTGAAAAATTTATTTACGAAAACAAAAAACTTTTTTCTTACGATAAAATTGAAGATATTGATACAAAAGTTGATATGGAAAAATTTAAAAATTTTTTTTTAAATTTATCAGATAAAGTAAAACTTAGTCGTAAAGATTTTTTTCTTAATATTTATAAGTCTTATAACTTAACTATTAATAAGAATTTGAAAAATATGAGAGCCCTAGTACATCACTCCCACGGCTTAACCAATACTAAAAAATGTTTAATAGATTTTCCAAATGCAAAATTATTAATTACAATTAGGGATCCTAGAGCAAATTTAAAATCCGGTCTAGAAAATTGGTTTTGTTATGATTATAAAAAAAGAAATATGGAACATATATATTTATATATCAAAAGGATAAGGGAAGACTTAAAATTTGGTCTTAAAATTAAAAATGAAAAACTTTTTGTAAAATTAGAAAATGCTGGTGAATTAAATACTAAAAAATCAATATGTAATTTTCTATCAATTCCTTATGATGAAAAAATAGAAACTGCAACATTTAATTCGATACCCTGGAAGGGGGACTCATTATCACAAATTAAATCAAAAAATGGAAAATATAATGATGAAGTGCAAAACAATAATTGGGAAAATTATTTTCTTGGAAGAGAAATTAGAATTTTAAATTTACTTTACAAAGATTATAGAAAATTTGGCTATAAAATAAAAAAGTATAACAACTTTGACCGATTCAAAATATCTTTGTCAATTTTTACTTATTCTAATTTCGTAAAATTTGATAATAAAGAAAATTTAAGACTTAGTAATATTTTTAAAAATATTTTTTATTATTTTAAAAAAATAATTTATATATTAAGTGTGATTTTATTATTTAGATGAAAAAAAAATTAGATATATTTTGTACTTTAGGTCCCTCATCCTTGAATAAAAAATTTCTTAAATTTTCCAATTCAAATATTTCTTTATTGAGATTGAATTTATCTCATTTAAAGGTAACTGAACTTCCGAAACTAATAAGAAAAATTCGAACTTTTAGTAAAGTTCCAATTTGTATTGATACAGAAGGAGCGCAAATAAGAACTAAGGTTGTTAAGAAAAAATATTTCAAAAAAGGAAATATTTACAATTATAATTTTGAGAAAAAATCATTGTTTTTATATCCTTCTAATGTAATCAGTTTTTTAAAAAAAAATGACGTTTTAGATATAGGATTTGTTGGATTAAAATTAAAAATATTGAAGAAAGAAAAAAATAGAATAAAATTTAAAGTAATTAATTCTGGTTTTCTTGAGAATAATAAAGGAGTTCATCTAGTCAATAGAAATATAAGTTTACCATTTTTAACTGACAAAGATTTTGAAGCAATAAAAATAGCCAAAAAATACAATATTAATAATTACGCTCTTTCATTCACTAATAGCACAAAAGATATAGATAAATTTTCTAAAATATTAAAAAATGAAAATAAAATTTATAAATTAGAGACTAAGAAAGCCTTAAAAAATTTACACTCAATTATCAAAAAAGGTAAAAGTTTTATAATTGATAGAGGAGATTTGTCTAAAGATATTTCAGTAGAACAAATACCAGTAGCTCAAAGAACAATTATAAATTTAGGTAGAAAACAAAAAAAAAAAATTTATGTTGCCACTAATTTTTTAGAGAGTATGATTGAAAATAATTTTCCAAACAGAGGTGAAATAAACGATGTTTACAGCACCCTTGAACTTGGTGCTTCTGGTCTTGTCTTAGCAGCAGAAACAGCAATTGGTAAAAATCCAATCGATAGCGTTAAACTTTTAAAAAAGATTTTCAAAACATTCATTAAAAATAAAAGATAAATTTTATGAAAAAAATTTTAATCATGGGTTTACCGGGATCAGGTAAAACTACACTCGCAAAAGAGGTAGTAAAAAGTCTAAAAGCAGACTGGTTTAATGCTGATAAGATTCGTGGAAAATATAATGATTGGGATTTTTCAAGAGAAGGTATTTTAAGACAAGTTAAAAGGATGAGAAAATTAGCAGACAAATCAAAAAAAAAATTTGTAGTGGCTGACTTTATTTGTCCTATTGAAGAGCAGTTCAAGATTTTTAAACCTCATTATATTGTGTGGATGGACACAATAGCTAAAAGCAGGTATCCGCATATTAATAGAATATTTAAAAAACCTAAAAAATTTAATCTAAGAGTTACATCAAAAGATTGTGAAGTCTGGAAAATTCCAATAATTGATTTAATAAAAAAATATAAATGGAACAATAAAAAAGAAACAGGTCAAATGCTTGGAAGATTCCAGCCATTTCATATCGGACATAAATTGCTTTTTTTTGAAATCTTGAAAAGAAAAGGACAAGTAATAATTATGATTAAAGATGTCCATGGAATTGGGGATAATCCTTTTTCATTTACACAGATTAAAAAAGAAATAAATAAACAATTATATCCATTCCAAAAAAGATTTAAAATAATTTTAGCGCCCAACATATCAGAAATATTTTATGGTAGGAAAGTTGGATATAAAATAAATAAAATAAACCTACCAAAAGAAATTCAAAAAATTTCAGCCACAAATATAAGAAAATATTTAAGAAAGAAAAAAATTCTTAAAAAATAGTTTTCTGATGCGTAAAATTAATATTGCTTTTGTCCAAAGAATAAAAGAGATCAAATTTATGGAAAATTCAATTCCCAAAGATATTGTTTGGATCCCTTTAAATTTAGAAACATATATTTATTTGCTAGATAATAAAAAAAAATATATGGAATTAAGCGAAATTTTAGACAATGATTTACACAGTAAATCTTTGAAAGAGTCAGAAAAGATAATTTTAAAATTAAAAAAGAAATTTAAAGGTGAAGACTTTTTAGAAATTAGACTTGTTAATATTGTTAGAAAATATTTTAATTCAATCTTTTTGATTATTCAAATAATTGAGTCTATTAAAAAAAAATTTAAGATTAATAAAATATTTTTGTCAGGTTGGGACATATATGATTTAAAAGATATTAAAAATAATTTTATAGTATCTAGAATTGTAAAGGAGCTTTATTCTAAACAATTTAAGATAAATTTACTGTCTAAAATTAAATATATTAACAATGATACAGAATTACATTATCATAATTTTAAAAAAATAAAGGGAACATTTATTTATATTAATAATTTAGGATATAATTTTTTTAGACTAGTAAAAGCTAATATTTTTTCTAAAACTAAAATTGTAACTATTGATGACGGAAAATTAAATTTTATAAAAAAAATTATTTTTAATTTATTAGGAGTAAGATTACTTAAATTAAAAACAGTAAAAAATAACGGAAAAAGAAATAAAAGTTTTTTAAAATTACCAGTAGTTGATTATAAGTTTAAAAACTTAAACTTAAAAAATTTATTTTTACACCGCAACCTTCAAATAAGTGTAGAATTAAAAAGTCTATTAAATCTAAAGTTAACTCTAACTAAGTTTTTAGTTGCTAATAAACCTAAAATGATATTTTTAAACTTTACAAGAGGGATAAATAGTTTTTTGATAAGTTTTTCAAAAAAGGAGAATATTCCCTGTATATTAATTCCGCATGGAACTTTGTCTCATCAAAAAAAGAGAAATGGAAAAATTTACAATAGTATTATAGCTGAAGAAATAGCCTCATCAAAATGTACGAATAGCGCTCAAACAAAAATCTCTTCTAATTTTTTTAAAAATAACTTCAATAAAAAAAATTATATCGATACTGGCAACCTTATATTTTCAGAAGAAAAGAAAAACAATAAACAGAAATCATATGTTTTATACGCAGTAACAAATAGAGATTTTATTAATACTCAATTTTTTGGTATTGAAACTTACTACGAATTTTTTAGTAACTTAAAAGCCTTAGATAAAATTTCAAGAAAAAGAAATATTAAAATTATTGTTAAACTTCATCCAGGTGTTAGTTATTTATCTAATCAATTAAAAAAACAATTTAATTTTTTAATATTTGAAAATAATCATTTGGAAAAATTGCTTAAAAATGCAAAATTTACTATAAGTTTCTCATCTACCGCCATAGAAGATTCTTTGTGTTCAAATGTGCCTGTTATTTTATTTGATCAATGGAAACGCTATAACCATTGTGCTGCAAATAATAAAATCAATTATAAAGACTCAGTTATATATCTTGATAGTGTAAAAAAATTAGATAAATATTTATCACAAATAAAAAATATTAAGAGTGTTAATCAATATAAAGATTTAAAAAAATATGTTTTCAAAAATAACCCAAATAATAATTTTAAATCACTTTTACCCAAATTTTAAATTCTTATGATTAGAAAGATAGAGAAACTATTTTTTTTATTTATTGGATTGTTTAAAGATCATTCATTTCTAAAGATTGAGCAAAAAAAAAATTTTAATAAATATAATTTAGATTATGATCAAGCAGAGAAATTAATCAATAACATTAAAATTAAAGCAATAGATAAGAATTATAACATGTCTTCTGAACATTTAAAATTGTTTGCTGGTTTGAGCTTAAACTTCTCGTTTAGTAAGATACTTGAAATTGGCACATATAATGGAATTAATGCTTTAATCTTAACAAGCCTTTTTCCTAATGCAGACATAGACACCATAGATCTTGATGATGAAGATCAAAATTTTTTCAGTCTTTATAATAGAAAGAATCTTAAAGATAAAAATGAATTTATAAAAAAGAGAGATCTAAATATTTCAAAATCAAATAAAATAAATTTTAGAAAGATGAATTCAATAAATCTTATAAATGATGATCAGAAAAAATATGATTTGATTTGGATAGATGGATTTCATGGTAATCCCACGGTTACTATAGATATTATCAATTCAATCAAACTTATAAAGGACGATGGCTTCATTATTTGCGACGATGTTTATCTTTTTGGTGACTCATACAACCCTTATGTTTCAGACGCTACTTTTAAAACTTTAGAAGAACTAAAAAAAAATAAAATTATTAAATATGATCTTTTTTTGAAAAGAATTGACAAAAATTCAAATATTTTTCCAAAAGAAAAAAAATATATTGCAATAATTAAAAAATAAAAAAATGAATGAAAATTGGACAAATATAATAAGAGATAACGGAATAATTAAGATTAATAATTTTCTCAACAAAGAAGAATTAATAGATATGAGAGATATAGTTAATTTTTACTCAGCACCAAAAAGTTCAAAAAATAGTTATTGGTCTGTAAAATATACTTCATTGATATTTAAAATTTTAAAATTAAATTTTGTTCGTTTTAAACATAATTTAAAAATACTAGAATTAGAAAAAAAAAAGAAGATCCAGTCTATTGCTATGTCTTATTTTTCAACAAAATGTTTTTTAAATTTTATTGATGCTTATTACAGTCCAATAAGTAATAATCCTGTTATTCCATGGCACACAGATCAAGCGTATCATGGAAACAAAGACCAAATAAAGTTTGCTAATCCAGAAAAATATTTTTTAAAAATATTTATTTACTTGACTGATGTAGGGCCTGATAACGGTTGTATGAATTATATACCGGGTTCACATAAAATTGGATATGCAATAAGAGACGGAATTTTTAAGAATAAGATCACATATTCACCTTATTGGCATTTGGCTGATTTTAGAGCAATCTTAGAGAAAAAAGAAAATCGAAAATATTTTGAGAATTATTTTAGAGATAACCCTAACATTCTTGTAAATTTTTTAGAAAAAACAAAATTTATAGAAACGAATGAAAATTCTAAAGATTTTGACTATTCACTTAAAGCTGGAGGTGCAATTATCTTTGATGAAGGAGGAGTGCATAGGGGATCAAAGACTTTAAAAAATGACAGAATGGTTTTAAGATATCTTTATTCAAAATTTAAAACTTAATATTAAAATGAAAATTATAATTTTTGGTGGTAGTGGTTTTCTAGGTATTAATCTAGCAAAACACCTTTTGAATAAAAAAGCTAATGTTACAATCTTTGATAAAAAAAAGGCTAATCTCAAACATAAGAACTTAAAAAAGATTATTGGAAATATTTCAGACTATAAAAAAGTAAAAAAAGCAGTAAAAGGGCATGATTATGTTTATAATTTTGCCGGAATTTCGGATATAGAAGAATCAATAAATAAACCTTTCGATACGGTAAATATAAACATTTTAGGAACTATAAATACCCTTGAGGCTTGTATTAAAAATAATATCAAAAAGTACCTATTTGCAAGTTCAATTTATGTTTTAAGCGATCAAGGAGGATTTTATCGTACAAGCAAAAAAGCTTCTGAACTTTATATTGAAGAATATAATAAAAGATTTAATCAAAAGTTTACCATAATTAGATATGGTTCAATTTACGGAATTGCTGCGGATAAAAGAAACGGAATATCAAAAATTCTCAACATAGCAAAAAAAAATAATAGATTGGAGTATGGAGGAACTAACAAGGCTATGCGAAAATTTATACATATTTTGGATGCGTGTAAAGCAACAGAAGATTTAATGAAAAAAAAATTTGATAATAAAATTGTTTGTATAATGGGAAAAAAATCAACAAAAATTAAAGATCTTATGAAATATTTAAAAAAAAAATTAAATATCAAAAAAAATATAATCTACAATAACAAACCTCAGCTTGGACATTACGATATTAATCCATTTAATTACAAATCCACAAAAACAATTTTTTATTATCGAAAAAAAAATATTAATTTTTTCAAAGGATTAAAAGAAATTATAAAACAAAATTAAAATTTTATGTGTGGTATCGCTGGATATGCGGGAAATAATTCACAATTTCCTAAACAAAAAAAAATTGAAAGTTGTCTTCTAAATTTAAAACGAAGGGGGCCAGATAGCAATGGTGTGTTTAGATTAAATAAAAAAAATAAAAATCTTTTATTAATTCACACTAGACTTTCAATAGTTGACTTAAAAAAAGAGGCAAACCAACCATTTAGCGATGATGAAGGAGCATTAATTTTTAATGGAATGATTTATAATTTTATCGAATTAAAAAAATTATTAATAAAAAAAAAAATAAAATTTAAAACCTCGTCTGATACAGAGGTATTATTAAAATTACTTAATGTCTACAAAGAAAAGGCATTTTCAATGCTAGATGGAATGTGGTCAATTTCTTATTATAATTTCAAAAATAACTGTTTAATACTTTCTAGAGATAGATTTGGTCAAAAACCTTTGTATTATAAAATTCAAAACAATAATCTTTTTTTCAGCAACTCTATTTCAGCACTAAATTCACTTATAACAGAAAAATTAAAATTTAATTTAAGTAAAATTAAGAATCTTTTAACGTATCCGGATAAATCTTATGGCCTTGATAATGATACATTATTTAAAGATATTTATCAGTTTCCTGCTGGAAGCTATTTGAAAATAAATCTAAATAAGAAATTAAAATTAAATTTTAAGAAATATTGGATTTTAAAATTGAAAAAAAGTAAATTTTCTTTCAAGAAAGCATGCAATGAATTAAAAAAATTATTTTTTTCATCAATAAAAAATCACGTAATATCAGATGTAAAAAATTCAGCCCTTGTGAGTGGCGGTCTTGATTCAAATGCCATAGTCTCACGAGCAAATAAGATATCAAAAATAAAAGGATATAGTTTAATATCAACAAATAAAAAGTATGATGAAAGATCTAAAATAAAAGACTCTGAAAAATATAATAAATTCAAAACAAATTTTATTAGTTCAAAATCATCTAAATCATTAAAGTTGTTAGAAGATATAATACATAATAGTTACAATATTCTTCTTACGCCTACAGCTCTTGGCTTAGGATTACTATGTAAGAAAATTAGAGATGAGGGCAATAAAGTTTTATTAAGCGGTGTTGGAGGTGATGAACTTTTTTGTGGCTATTATATAAATTATCTTGCTCATATAATCTCATATAGAAAAAATAAAAAATTTGATGAGAAATTTAAATTTTGGCAAAAAAATATCAAAAAATTTATAAGAAATAGAAACCTAAAAGATTTTGAAAAAGCTAATAAAATCAATAATAAATATAATTTAAATTTTTATACAGAAGGCAGCTCTATTGTAAAAAAATATCTAAAAAAAAGTGTAAATGTAAAAGTTAAAAAGGTTTCTCGAGATGTTTTTTATAATAACATGCTCCAAAATATTTATTATCAAAGCATACCTAGTCAGCTATTACAAAGCGATCTAGTAACAATGTTTTTCTCTATAGAAATGAGATCACCATTCCTTTCACATAAATTTTTTGATTTTGTTTACAAACTTGATAAAGATTACTTTATGTTTAAAGGACAACCAAAGTCGTTATTAAGAAATGCTTTAAAAGAGTATTATCCTAAAAGCATTTCTGATGATTATGAAAAGGTTGGTTTTTATTCACCGTTCAAGTCTTTTTTTGATATTCGAGATATGAAATTAGTAAAATTATACTTAAAAAATTGTAAAATCTTAAGAAAATTTTTAGTAAACAAAAATTTTTTAACTTTAATTAATAAAAAAAATAACGATATAACTCATGAAGAAAGTAAATTTCTGTTTATTTGTTTGAATATAGCTCTTCTCGAGAAAAATGTAATGAGTGAGAATGACTAGATATAAAAAAAAAGCATATATTTTAGGAGCTGGTCCTACCGGATTAATTTCTGCTTGGAAATTATTAGATAGAGGTTGGGAAGTTAAAATAATTGAGAAACAGGCAATTACCGGAGGTCTGTGTCGTTCTTGGAAATGGAAAGATTTTATTTTAGATACAGGTCCTCATATATTTCACACTCCAGATAAATTATTACAGAAACTCTGGAAAAAAAAATTTGGAAATTTATTAGTCGAGGGTAAATTTAGTTGTAAAAATGTAAAAGGAAAAAATTTTGATCAATTTTATGATTATCCTTTATCTTTAGAATCTCTAGAAAAATTTCCAAATGATTTAAAATTAAAAATAAAAAAAGAGATTAAAGAAGCAAATAAGAAAGATCAAAGATTTAAAGCAAAAAATTATAAAGAATATATCGACTCTTTTATTGGATCGACATTGAGAAAGATGTTTTTTGAAAAATATCCAAAAAAAATTTGGGGAATAGACACAAAAAAAATGACACCAGATTGGGCTCCAAATAGAATTAAGTTTAGAAAAAAAATATTACCCTTTTATCATGAGGAATATGCTGCAGTTGGAAAGTACGGTACTGGATGTGTATATGATAAAATAAAGAGTTTTATAAAACAAAAAGGAGGAAAAATAAATCTAAAAGAGACAGTGATTGGTTTAAAATATAAAAATAAGAAAATTGCACACATTATTACAAATAAAAAAAAATATGAAATTTTGAAAAATGAAATAGTTATTTCGTCGCTACCTATAAATCTTACTTCAAAATTTTTAGGAGAGGATAATAAATTAAAATTCAGAGGAGTTTGTTCAGTTTATCTTTTTTACAAAAAAAAAGAAATTTTACCTAAAAACCATCATTGGCTTTATTTTGATTCCGAAAAACTTATTTTTAATAGGGTAACTGAGAATAAAAAATTATCTAAATTCGTAGCACCAAAAGATAAATCTTTTGTAACTTTAGAAATAACATATACCCAAGGCGATAAGTTTTCAAAAGTTGACCCCAAAAAAATTATAGAGATTGCTAAAAATCAATTTAATAAATTAAATATTATAAATAAAAAATATTTTTTGGGAGCATCTATTAATTATGAACCTTTTGTTTACCCAGTACAATTTGCAGATTACAAAGATGAAGTAGCTAGAACTAAGAGTTTTGTTGAAAGTTTTGAAAACTTATTTTCAGTAGGTGCTGGTGGTGAGTTTAATTATGCTGATAGTCAAATTTTATTTCACAAGTCATTTGACTTAGTAAATAGTTTATCAAATAGATATAATGATTTTAATACTGAGTCTAAAAATATTAATACCAATATTTTAAATAAAGAAGTAAAAATTGGTAAAAAAATAATTGGCGAGGGAAAGGAAACTTTTATTATTGCAGAAGCAGGATTAAACCATAATGGAAGTTTAGAAATTGCAAAAAAATTAATTGATAATGCAAAAAAAACTAATTGTGATGCTATAAAATTTCAATCTTTCTTGCCAGACTCAAGAGTATCAAAAGTTGTAAAATCAGAAAAATATGCAGAAAAGGTAATTGGTACACAAGAAAGTATAAGTGAATTATTTAAAAGACTAAGTTTAAGCTTTAAAGAACAAAAGCAAATTTTTTCATATGCTAGAAAAAAGAAAATAATGATTTTTTCTACCCCATTTGATTTCCAAAGTGTCGATTTTTTAAATAAATTAGGTGTTTCCGCTTTCAAAATAGCATCAGCAGATTTAGTTAACTTGCCTCTAATAAAGTACGTTAGTTCAAAAAATAAACCTACAATAATTTCAACTGGGATGTCCAAAATCTCAGAAATTGATGAAGCTGTAGAAGCTTTTAAATCTACTGGAAATGAAAATTTAATTCTATTACATTGTAATTCATCATATCCATCGACTTATTCTGAGGTAAATTTAAAATTTATAGATACCTTAAAAAAGATGTATCAAATTCCAATTGGTTTTTCAGATCACACCACTGATCTACTTGCCTCTAAAATAGCAATAGCTAGAGGTGCAAATGTAATAGAAAGACATTTTACACTTAACAAAAAAATGGAGGGTCCGGATCATATTTTATCATCAGAAAAAAATGAAATGATTGAACTTGTTAAGTCAAAAAAATATTTTAGCAAATGGAATAATTGGTTAAAAAAAAATAATCTAAACAAAAAAATTAATCAAAATATAAAATTAATTTTAGGAGATGGAATAAAAAAGATTCAACCAAATGAATATATAACAATAAATTCTCAGAAAAAAAGTTTATATGCAAAGAAAAAAATTAAAAAAGGTCAAATTTTTTCAAAAAATAACGTTTGTATTAAAGGACCTGTTGTTGGTTTAATGCCAAAATATTACGAAATAATATTAAATAAAAAATCTTTAAATAACATAGAAAAAGATCAACCCATTACATGGGATGATATTTAATCTCAATGAAATTTAAACATCAATTAATTAAAGAAATTAAAAAAATTAACAAAATAGCAAAAAATAATAATAAGCTTACTGGATTTATAATTGGCAATACAAGCAAAATTGAAAAATCGGATGAATATTTTTTTACACCTCTCAGAACCACTGAAAAAATGGTTTATTCTGGTTTGATAGTTTTTTCAGAAAAATTTGCTAGATTAGCATCAAAATATATAGACGGTAAAATTAATTATATTTTAGTAGACGCTGAAAAAAAAATACCTCCTAAAAAAAATGGTAAACCCTCAAATATTGAAAGAAGAGTAAAAGAAATTTTAAAAAAGTCTAAATTATGGTTTTTTAAGGGTAATGATTTAACAGTTGACGCTGTAGATATTCTTCTAACATTCTTAATGAAAAATGATTTAAGAGGAATTGGAGGAAAAAAAATTGCTATAATTGGAGCAGGAAACATAGGAACCAAAATTGCTCTTTTAATGGTTGAAAGAGGGGCTAAGGTATTTATTACACGAAAAAACTACAAAAAATTAAAAAATATAACTAATACTTTAAACTCTATTAAGCCAATCTACACTAGAGAAAAAATAATTCCCGTAAAAAATAATTTAGCTGCAATGAGTTCAGCAGATATAATAATTGGCACTACAAATGGTAAAGCTGTGATTGATAAAACTGTTTTATCTAAAGTAAAATCCAAGCCAATTATTGTTGATGTAGGAAAAGGAACGGTTTTTAAAGATGCATTGATATACGCTATAAGAAAAAAAATTAATATTTATAGGGTTGATATTTCTGCTGCTTTAAATGGTTTTATTAATAAGTCTTTGATGATTGAAAAAATGAAGCTAGAAAAACTTGGTAGAAAGAAAATATTAGGAGAAACATTAGTAGCAGGGGGGTTGCTTGGAGCATTCGAAGAAATTATTGTTGATAATACATCTAAACCTAATTTAGTTTATGGTATGAGTGATGGAAACGGAGATTTTTTGAGAAAACTAAACAGTTCTCAGATAGTTAGATTAGAAAAAATTAAAAAATATTTTAAAATCAAAGAATAAAAAATGAATTATTATAAAATTTCTCATTTTAATCCATGTGTAATATTTGAAACAGCTTGTGGACACGACGGTAGCTTTAAAAAATTGAAAAAACTTATTGAAATAGCCTATCAATCAGGTGCTGATACGATTAAATTTCAAATATTTAAACTAAGAGAACGTTCAAATGAAAAAACTAAGGAAGAAAAAATTTTTAAAAAATTAATTTTAACTAATTCTGAGTGGAAAAAAGCTGTTGAATTAGCGCACAAAAGAAAGATGTTTGTTTTTGCAGATATATTTGGTTATGAGAGCTTCAATTTAGCTAAAAAAATAGGTGTAGATGGTTTTAAAATTCATTCAGAAGATTCCTTAAATTTCAAATTTATTGAAAAAGTTTTACGTTCCAAAAAAACTACTATTTTAGGGGTAGGAGGATCACATCGTATAGAGATTAATTCACTTTTGGAATACTTAAAAAAAAAGAAAATTCTAAAAAAAGTTATATTAATGACAGGCGTTCAAACTTTTCCAACACCTTTAGAAGCTCATTCTATTTCAGAAATTGATGATCTAGTAAAGAAATACTCTCAATCAGAGGTGAAAGTTGGTTTTTCTGATCATGTATCTGGAGGCACAGAAGAAAGTTATATTTTGCCAATAATGGCAATATCGGCTGGGGCATCTTTTATAGAAAAACATTTTACTACCGATAGAAAATTAAAACAGACAGATTTTCAGTCTTCTCTTAATAGAAATGAATTAAAAAAATTTCTTAATTTAATTGAAAAATATAAGAAAATTTTAAAACCTGTAAATCAGTTTAATAAATGGGAAAAATCATATAGATCAATGTTTAAGAAATCACCTGTAATAACTAATGAAAAGAAAAAAGGTGAAAAGATTCATTCAAATGAAATAATTTTTAAAAAAAATACGAAAAAACCTCAGTCGTTAAATATAGAACAAATTTGTAATAAAAAATTGTTACAAAATATAAAGTTAGGCACAAACATTTCACTTCAAAAAATCCAACAGCGTGTTGGAATAATTATTGTAGTTAGAAATAGTTCAAACAGATTTCCAAAAAAAGCACTAGGCAAAATTTGCGGAAGAGAGTCCATCGCGTGTTTGATTGATAGAATGAAACAAGTCAAATATGCAAATGAAATTATTTTAGCAACTTCTAAATCAAAGTCTGATAATATTTTAGAAAAAATAGCTAAAAGAGAAAATATTAAATGTTTTCGTGGATCTTTGAACGATGTTGCTTCAAGATATTATAAAGCAGCAAAAAAATTTAAGCTTGATCAGATTGTAAGAATTACAGGTGACGCTATCCTTGCAGATGAAAAAATGATTGATAAAGCTATAATTACGCAAATAAGAAAAGGAACTGATGTTGTTTTTATGAAAAATATGCCTTACGGTACTGCTAAAGAGGTTTTTAACTTGAGAACTATAAAGACGATAGCTGAACATTCTCTAGAACCAGACAAGACGGAATATCTAGAGTGGTTTTTAGAAAATAATAGAAATTTTAAAGTTGAATATATAAAATCAAACTATTACTTTGATAAAAATGTCAGATTGACACTTGATTATAAGGAAGATTTATTACAATTAAATAAAATATACAGAGGATTAAAAGGAAAAAAACATTTTAACTTATCTGATGTTTTAAATTTTCTAAAAAAAAACAAAAGGATCATAAAAATAAATAGTCATTTAAAACCAAAATTTTTTAAAAAGGAGATAAATACTAATTTATCAATTTAAAATGAGTGAAATAAAAAATATAAAACAAGAAATCTTAACAGGTTCAGCTCGTTTAATAAAAGAGGACAAAAAACCTTTTGATAGAGTTCAATATATGATTGAAAACATGCATTTTAATAAAGCTTTTTTATCGAGCGCAAACAATGAGCCACAAAAAAAAGATGAAATATTAGAAAAATTTAAAAATGATTATAAACTATATAGAGAAAGATGGATAAATATACCTAAGCTTTATTTAGATAAAGAAAACTTCAAAAAGGACAAAAAATTACTTCCTCCGCTTTCAATAGATATAGAAACAGCTTCTATATGCGACCTAGCTTGCCCACATTGTAGTCGAGAATATATTGTTACTCCAGATAAGATAATGAATTTTAATTTCTATAAAGAAATTGTTAATCAAGCAGCTGATTTAAATGTTCCTTCAATTAAATTAAATTGGAGAGGAGAGCCATTATTAAACCCTCAATTAGAAAAATTTATCGATTATGCAAAGCAAAAAGGGATATTAGAAGTATCAATAAACACCAATGCAGTAACACTAACTGAAAGTAAATCTAGAAAGTTAATAGAGGCAGGATTAGATATAATAATTTTCTCTTTCGATGGAGGCACTAAAAAGACTTATGAAAAGATGAGACCTGGTAGATTTCATAATAATATTTTTGATAAAGTTTATGAAAATATTAAAAAATTTAGTGAGATAAAAAAAGAAATGCGATCTAAATTTCCTATTACAAAAATTCAGATGATTTTAACAAAAGATTCAAAAAATGAAAAAGAAAATTTTTTTAAGCTATTTGGCAATATATTAGATGACGTCACAGTAACACAATATAATGAACGGGGCGGATCAATAAATGACCTATCAGACAATGAAAGAAAAAAAATTGAAGACTATCAAAAGAAAAATGAAATTAAGGGAAACTTACCATACATGGTTAATATTGATGGAAATATATCTATCTCAAAAAAAAGAAAACCTTGCGAGCAAATTTTTCAAAGATTAATGATCACTTATAATGGCAGAGTGGGAATGTGTTGCCACGATTGGGGAGCTCAACATGGAATTGGTTTTATAAATGATGAGGCCTATAAAAACGATACAAGTGAATTTAATAAAGTTAAAAACAAAATTGATAGCAATAAAAAAGGGTTTGAGTTATTAAAAGAAGCTCAAATACCAAACAATTTTAATGAACCTAATCATACAGTTCAGTCTCTCGAAGAGATCTGGTCAGGCAAAGAACTTAATATTGTTAGAAAATATCATCATGAAAATAGAGTGGACGATTTAGAAGTTTGTAAAAATTGTACATTTAAAGACACTTATTCCTGGGAAAAGATTAATTAAATTTTAATTTTAATAAATTGAAAGATTATTTATTTAAAAACATATGTTCTATTTCGGATAGAATACTTAATAGTAAAGAATCTAATTCTACAACTATAGCAATAAGGTCTTTACATTTAATTAAAAACCATCCGGATTATCTAAATCAGCATAAAAAAATTGATATTTTAAAAATTTTTCTTTTATTAGTTAAAAGACTATTTTTTTCAACAATTAATACTTTTTTATTTAAATCAAATTTAGAGAATATTAAATTTATTAAAAAAAAGATAATTTTTATTTCACATCTATTAGAAAAAGAGAATGTTAATAAAAAGAATGATTTTTATTATGGTAATTTCCAAAGCATATTAAATAAAAGAAAAATATCAAATTATAAAATTTTCTGCAACCATACAAATAATATTACTTATTATAATAATTTAAAATACTCAAAAAATACAATTGTACTATCAAAGTTTTTAAACTTAAAGGGAGAAATAAAATTATTAGCAAATCAACTAATAGAATTTTTTAGATTAATAAGAATAAAATTTAAAACAAAAGATGCTTTAAAAAAAAGAATTATTAAAGATGCATTAGTCTCTTTATTTCAAGAGGAGACATTATTTGCACTGCGTATAAATTATCAATTAAAGATATTATTTGATAAAATAAAACCTAAATTATTAATTTGCACATATGAGGGTTATCCTTGGGAAAGACTCTGTTTTAATAAAGCAAAAAACTTATCTAAAGATCTTGCATGTGTCGGATATCAACATGCGCCCGTTATAAAAAGCAATTACTCATTAAAAAGAAATTTAAAAGGCAATTATAATCCTGATATTATTTGGTGCTCAAACAATAATTCGTATAATGAACTTCTTCATTCTTCAAAAATAAAAAATACCTATCTAAATAAATTAGGAAATTTCAAAAGTTACCAAGAAAAAACTCCAGTATTAAAGAAGAATAAAATAAATAAAATTTGCCTTGTAATTCCAGAAGGCACCAATTCAGAATGCATTAGACTGTTTAAATTTTCTTTATTATGTGCAAAAAAAAATAAATCCTTTAAATTTATTTGGAGAGTACATCCAATAATAAAAAAAGAAAAAATGTTAAAATTGCTTGATTTGCCATTTCACAGGTTACCATCGAATATAAAAATTTCTAATAATAAATTAATTTCAAAAGATTTTGAAAAAACTAGTTTTACTTTATACAGAGGTTCTGGAGCAATTATAAAAAGTACATTGTTTGGAAACATACCTTTATATTTAAATGATAAAAGAGAAGCAAATATTGACCCTTTATATAAATTTAATAAAAAAAATTATATTTTTAATGTTAAAGATTTTAATACATTATGTAATTTTTATTTAAAGAAAAATAAATTGGATTTAAAATTAATTAGAAATATTAATAAGAATTATTATAAAAAATTCGAAATTAATAAATTGCTAAAATTTATAAATAAGTTTAAATAAGTCATGGAAGAAATTAAATTTTTAGATAAATATTTTAATGATCTTAAAGTTTTGCTTAGTAATCAAAATTATTTTCAAGATCTAATTAAAATTAAACAAATTTTGATAGAGACACATAAAGATGGAAAAAAAACCATGATTTTTGGCAATGGAGGAAGCGCAGCTATAGCCAGTCATTTTAGCGTAGATCTCACAAAGAACGCAAAAGTTAGATGCACTAATTATAATGAGTCTGATTTGTTGACTTGTTTTGCTAACGATTTTGGATATGAAAAATGGGTAGAGAAAGCTATTGAATTTTACGCTGACGAAGGCGATACTGTAATTTTTATTTCTGCTGGTGGAAACTCTCAAAACATGACTAATGGAGCAAATCTAGCCCAAAAAATGAAAATAAGAAAAATCATAACTCTTACAGGTAACGATGCAAACAACAAACTAAAAAAGCTTGGGGATATTAACTTATGGGTTAATAGCAAAGCATACAATCACATTGAAAACGTTCATCAAGCGTTGCTTTTATCATTAGTTGACTTAATAATAGGAAAATCTGAGTACTCCCCAAATTAATAAAATTGAAAAAAAAAAATAATTTTTTAAATACGTATAAGAATTTAAAAGTTTTAGTAACAGGCTCTACAGGGTTTAAGGGAGCTTGGTTGGCATACTGGTTAAACTTACTGGGAGCTAAAGTTGTAGGTATAGCCCTAAAACCAGAAAAGGGCTCGATTATTTTTGACTCTTTAAAGTTAGAGAGCAAAATTAAACAATATTTTATTAACATTCAAAATTTTGAAAAAATTAACAGTATATTTAAAAAAGAAAAACCAGATATAGTTTTTCATTTAGCGGCCCAATCAATTGTTTCTCTAAGTTATAAAAATCCTCTAGAAACGTTTTCGACAAACATAATAGGAAGCGCAAACATACTTGAAGCAGCTAGAATAAATAAAACTCCTAATCTTGTTTATATCACATCAGACAAATGTTATTTAAATTTGGATAAAAAAAAAAATTATAAAGAAGAAGATTTTCTAGGTGGCATAGATAATTATTCCTCATCAAAAGCTAGTGCTGAAATTATCTTTAGATCATATTTTGAGTCTTATTTTAAGAAATCATTTTTATCAGTTGCTAGCGCAAGAGCAGGTAATGTAATTGGCGGTGGTGACTTTAAAAGCAACAGAATAGTCCCCGATGTAATTAAATCTCTTAATTCTGATAAATCTATAATTTTAAGAAACCCTAATGCCACAAGACCATGGCAACACGTTTTAGAGCCTTTATCTGGTTATCTTTTGTTGGGAGAAAAGTTGATAAATAAAAAATTAAGATCAAATATAAAACCATCTTGGAATTTTGGTCCATATCCAAGAAATTGTAAGAAAGTCCGATTTATTGTTAATTTAATTAAAAAAAATTGGTCTATAAAAAATAAAGTTTTGATAAAAGTGGAAAAAAATAAAAAATTTTATGAGTCAAAATTATTGAGTCTAAATATTAAAAAAGCTGAAAAAGAATTGTCATGGCGACCAAAATTATCATTCAACGAAACAATCGAAATGACAGTAAATTGGTACAAAAATTATTTCTCTAATAATAACATTGAAAAAATTACCAAAAGTCAAATCGAATTCTATTCAAATAAAAAATAAAATGAAAAATTGCAGAATTTGCAGCGGCAAACTTAAAGAAATTATAAACTTAAAAAAAATAGCTTTAGTTGGAAATTTTTCAAAAAAAAAAAGTAATCAAAAAAAATATAAAATTACACTTAATTATTGTAAAAAATGTAAGCATGTGCAAATTGGTGAAATTATCAATCCTGATCTTTTATTTAAAAACTATCTATGGGAAACTGGTGTTTCAAAAAGTAATTTATTATTAATTAAAGATTTTATAAAAAGACTTAAAAAATTTAAACTAGGATTTAAATCAAAAATATTGGAAATAGCGAGCAACGACGGTTCATTAATCAGTGCTATTAAAAAAGAATTTAAGTCAGAGACTCTCGGTGTTGATCCAGCAAAAAATTTAGTCGTTAAAGCAAATAAAAATAAAATCAAGACTATTAATAAATATTTTGATTTTAATTTATCTAACATTATAAAAAAAAAGATTAATGAATTTAATTTCATAATTGCAAGAAATGTAATAGCCCATACAAGAAACCCTAATAAAGTTTTCAAAGGAGTTGAAAACCTATTAAGCCATAAGGGTATTTTTATTTTAGAGGTCCCCTACCTTTTAAATATTATTAAGTATAATCAGTATGATAATATTTTTCATGAGCATATTGGATTTCATAGTTTAAAATCAATTAAAGATTTATGTATTAATAATAATCTAAGACTATTTAATGTGGAAAAAATCGAGTCTCAAGGTGGATCGATAAGGTGTTATATATGTAAAAAAGAATGTTTAAGAGAATCTTCATCTATAGTAAAAAAAATGCTAAGAATAGAAAAACAATCGAAATTATTTTTGTCAAAAAATTTAGAAAATTTTGGTAAAAAAATCAAACTTCATTCTCACGAATTGTATAAACTCATTTACAATTTAAAAATGAGAGGAAAAAAAATTTCAATTTATGGAGCGTCTGGGAAAGGCCAGGCTTTGATGCAATATTGTAAAATTGATAGTAAATTAGTTGATGTTGTTTATGATAAAAGTAAATTAAAACAAAAAAGATATACTCCAGGCACTAATATTAAAATAGAAAATCCAAATAATATTAGAAAAAGTAGAATAGATTACTTACTGGTTCTTTCATGGAATATTATTAAAGAAATTATGAAACAAGAAGCTCACTTCTCAAGAAAAGGTGGAAAATTTATTATTCCATTTCCTACACCACGAATATTAAATAAGTAAATATGAAAGTTGTAATTTTAGCTGGTGGTTATGGAACAAGATTATCGGAGTATACTGATACTATTCCAAAACCAATGGTACCGATTGGAGGCAAACCTATAATTGAACATATAATGTCGATTTATGCTAAATACGGTCATAAAGAATTTTATATCGCTCTAGGATATAAAGGAGAAATAATAAAAAAGTATTTTGAAAATTTTAAAAAAGATTGGCAGATCAATTTAATAGAAACTGGATCAAGCACTTTAACAGGAGGTAGGCTGAAAAGGCTTGAAAAATATTTAGATGCAGAAACTTTTCTACTAACATATGGCGATGGCATTTCTGATATAAATATAAATGAATTAATTAATTTTCACAAAAACCATAAAAAAATGGTTACTATTTCTGCAGTAAGGCCTCCAGCACGTTTTGGATCTCTAAGTTTAAAGGGATCTGATGTCACTAAGTTTAAAGAAAAAACACAACTTGGCGAAAGTTGGATTAATGGTGGTTTCTTTGTAATGAATTCCAGCTTTTTGAAATTAATAGAAAACGATAAAACTATTTTAGAAAAAGAGCCGTTGGAAAAAGTTACAAATTTAAAAGAACTAAAAGCCTTTAAGCACGAAGGTTTTTGGCAATGTATGGACCATAAATTAGACAAAGATTACCTAGAAGAGTTGGTCGAACAAAAAAAAGCTCCATGGCTAAAATAAAAAAAATTCTTGTGATTGGAGGCACAGGTTTTATCGGTTTTCATGTTGTAAAGGAAGCTAAGTCTAAAGGAATGTTAGTAACAAGTATTTCTTTACACAAACCAATTAAAAGTAGATGCGTTAAGGGAGTAAATTATCTAACAATTGACGTGTTAGATATTGAAAAATTAAAGAAAAAAATTAAAAGTAAATTTGAATTTGTCGTCAATGCAGGAGGATATGGAAAACATCCAAATTTTGGAAAGGATGGAAATAAGTTGGTTAATAGTCATTTTAACGGCTTAATGAATATAGTTGATATAGTTGACAAAAAAAATTTAAAAAAATTTATTCAAATAGGTAGTTCAGCGGAATATGGTAAAGCCAAACCTCCGTTTAAGGAAAAAGACAAATGCTTTCCAACAACACCTTATGGGATAGCAAAACTCTCATGCTCCAATTTCTTGCAAAACTTAAATGTTAATTATGGTTATCCCTCTGTTATTTTAAGAGTTTTTCAAGTTTATGGACCAAATCAAGCACAAAATAGAATTTTACCTTTTATAATAAAGAAGTGTTTAAAGGATAAAGAATTTCAAACCACCTATGGGAATCAGTTATCTGATTTTTGTCATATTAATGATGTAGTTAAAGCAATTTTTAAAGTTTTACATAAAAAAAATATAAGTGGAGAAATATTTAATATTAGCTCAGGCAAACCAATGAAAATTAAAAAAGTAATACTATTGGTGAGAAAACTTATTGGAAAAGGTAAGCCTTTATTCGGAGCTTTAAATTACAAAAAAGGAATGAATATGAAAAACTTTCCAAGTATAAAAAAAGCAAAGTCTAAATTAGGTTGGAAACCAGAATTAAAATTAAGAGACGGCTTAATTGAGACTATCAAAAGCTATTCATGACTAACAAACCATTAGTAAGTATAATTATGAATTGTTATAATGGTGAAAAGTATTTAAAGCACTCTATTAAGAGCATAATTAATCAAAAATATGTTAATTGGGAACTAATTTTTTGGGACAATAAATCTACAGATAATAGTGCAAAAATCTTAAAAAAATTTAAAGATAAACGAATAAAGTATTTTTATGCAAAAAAAAAAACTGTTTTATATAAAGCAAGAAACCTGGCTTTAAAAAAAGCAAAAGGTAAATTTATAGCCTTTCTAGATGTAGATGATCTATGGACAAAAGATAAATTAAGTAAACAAATTCCTAAATTTAAAGATAAAAAAGTAGGTCTAGTATATAGTAATTTTTATAAATTTTATGGCAAAAGTAAAAAAGCTATAGCATTTAAAAATAAATTACCGACAGGTTTTGTTACAAATTCAATCATCAAAAATTACCAAGTAGGTTTTCTAACAGTAGTTTTAAGAAATGAATTTACAAAAAAAAATTCTTTTGACTATAGATATGATCTTCTATCGGATTATGATTTTATTCTTTTTTTTTCATTAAAATTTAAATTTGCTTGCGTAAATAAACCTTTGGGATTTTATAGAATACATGATCAGCAATTTCAAAAATTAAATATGATAAAACAAGCAAAACAATTTTGTAATTGGTATAAAAAGAAAAAAATAGAAAAAAAATTTAAAAGATATGATCTTTCTACAATTAATAAAAAGATTAAGTATTATGATTTAATAAAAGATATAAATAAATCAAAAATAGATATTCTCATTAAAGTATTAAGTGATTTCGATTTTTTTAATTTGATAAAAATTTTAATCATTATCTTTTTACCAAAAAAATTTTATCTAAGGTTTATTAATAATGTATAGAAAATCACAAATAAACAAAGTAGATATCATAATGCCAAATTTTAACAAAGGACAATATTTAAAGGAGGCTATTGACTCCGTGATAAATCAATCATTCAAAAAATGGAAGCTTTTAATAATTGATGACAACTCAAGTGACAATTCAAAAAATATTTTAAAAAAATATATAAAAAGAAAAAATATTAAAATTTTTTTTCTAAAAAAAAATAAAGGACCTGCTTATTGCAGAAATTTGGGATTAAGATTATGTAAATCAAAATTCATTGCTTTTTTAGACTCTGATGATTTATGGATGAAAAATAAATTAAAACAACAATTAAAGTTTATGGAAAAAAATAAATATCCATTTACTTTTACTGATTATTTGCCGGTAATACAAAATAAAAATAAAAAGATTAGATTGAATAAAACAAAAATCGATTATTATTTTAATTTTAAAAAATTTATCAAAAATTCGTCAATAAATACATCTACAATAGTACTTGAGAAAAAATATATAAAAGATATTAAATTTAGGAATCTTAAATTAATGGAAGATTATATTTTTAAATGTGATCTTATGAAAAAAACAAGTATACCTTTTCAAAAATTAAATTCAGTTAGTGCTATTTATAGAATTATATCATTATCAAGAAGTTCAAAGAAGTTTAATAATCTAATATATTTATGGAAAATAAATAAATTGATAAACAAATTAAGTATATTTGATAATTTAGCCTCAATATTTTTTATTAGTATTAACTCACTTAAAAAATACGGTTTTAAATAAGGGCGTGTAGTTCAGTGGTAGAACGCTTCGTTGACATCGAAGAGGTCATAAGTTCAATTCTTATCACGCCCACCAT
>MDTC01178013.1_pt1 | contig 42468 bp, 39 predicted proteins | sample 811181 | NCBI WGS metagenome assembly MDTC01 (sample SAMN05326644, study PRJNA326480) | marine metagenome | isolation source: seawater | place: Pacific Ocean: North | collected 2011
TAATTTTGTGGAGAATAGAAATTGCATCTTTTATTCTTATTTTTTTTCCATTTTCGTATGACCTGGCTTCGTATTTTATAGGTACTTCTTTTATCTCTTGTCCAGATTTTAAGAACTTTGATAAAACTTCAACTTCGATAGCAAAACCTTTTTCTTGAATCTGAAATTTTCTGAAACTTTCAAGCTCTAAAAGCCAATAACAACTTGCAATATCTGAAATTTTATAATTATTTAACAATGAAAAAATTATTGAAAAAAGTTTATTACCAAGATAGGTAAAGTAATAAAGCTTTTTTCTTTCTTTGTCTCCAATTACTCTTGAACCAAGAATAAGACTTTTTGGAAAAAGTAACGATATTTCATACATTTCTTTTAGATCATCAGGAAAATATTCTAAATCTGCATCGTGAACTACCATATAGTCAGTATTTAAGAATGCCGCACCCGTGTTTACAGCATTTCCTTTACCCAGATTTAATTTTGTTTTTACAAGTCTTACTTTTGAATTGCTACTCTCAATTTTTTGAGCAATCTCATAGCTTGAGTCTGTAGAGTTGTCGTCTACAAGTATTATTTCTGAAATAATTTCGACTTTTAATAATCTTATGATTGATTCTGATAAATATAGCTGCTCATTAAATATTGGAACAACAACTCCAAGTGTATGAGTTTTTTTCATAAAATTAGTATATATTTATATATATTTTTGTTTGTATAAATAACTTCTGAAAATTTTATTCTCTGAATAACAAAAATTAGTCTATCTTGAGTTTTATATTCGGAAACTTGACTTTCATTTTAAGGTAGTCATAATAAACTTCTGTAGATGGTTTATATTTATCCAATAAACCAAAACAATCATAGCCGAATTGTTTTTCTTCTAATGATTCAAGCTTAGATCTTATAAATTTTGGATGTTCTTTTAGTTCAACTTTTTTTAGATGTCTGGGAAGTCTTTTTTTTACCATTTTGAACCAAGCTTCAAATGCTTCCTCTTTGGTTGAGCCTCCTCTATCTGACCAGTCATTAAAATGCCTGTACCAGGCTCTTGCAAAACGTGCTCTGTCTTCAGCTATAACTTCTCTTGTTCTAAAGGTTGTGTCATAATTCCATATTGGAATATTGACTATTGGTACATTATTGTAATCAAGTAATTTTCCATCTAAAGTTGCTAAACATAAGTCACCGCCACCATTTAATTTTATAGTTGGAAATTTTTTCTTATTGAGACAGATTATTTCAAAGTTTTTAAACTCACACCTGGTGGGGCTGAAAAATTTAAATTTAGGTAGAGCAAATGCAGGTGCCTCTTCATGCTGAATTAATGCTTCCAGTAATTTAAATTTAGACTTTTCGTGAAAAAACATATCTAACGACATGTTTAGTACCCAATCGCCATTTGATTTATCAAATCCTTCTTGAAAATTTTCTCCTATTTCCTTCCAATCAAATTCATATGGCCAATTTTCACCAACAGTTACAAGCTCGTCTGCAAAGTACTCAAAACATTGCAGAGCTTCTTTCCAGGGATCCATCCTTTCCTCTGGTTTAGTCATATGGGTAAAAAATGAGATCTTCAATTTAAATTTTTATCCTGAATTAAATCTTTAATAGTTTCTTCTTTTTTCCAATGGTTTAAATCTTTATAAAGATAACTAGTATTTTTGTATTTAAAAGATAAATGATTATTAAAATCCACACCAAACAAGCGATAATTGTATTGGTTATTTCCTGAATTAATAAAAAATTTTTTATCGTAATTTTGATCAATATTACTCCAGTTTATTCTTTCTCCTGTTTCCTTAGTGTGAATATCTTGTAAAGCTTTTGTGAAAACTCCAGGGCCTGTTGTGTTTACAATATCATTGTGATACGTATTATTAGTTATATTTTGAGTAACTAATTCAATCGTTCTTTCAAGTATTGGGTGGTCTTTAACAAAAAATAATGCCCATTGAACAAACAAATCTGGATTTGTTTCAGCTGTTATTAAAGCATTGTCTTCTTTGAATAGGAAATCAGGAATACTTGAATTAATATTTGAATCAATATCTAAATATATTCCACCTTTTTTATAAAGTATTAAATATCTCCAAAAATCAACTTTTGCAGCCATTATGGTTAAGTTCTCAAAAGCTTTGTAAATTTCTAAATCATAATTTGATTTTATATAATCCCTTATCTGTTCATCTGTATAAATTATTTGTTCATAATCAGGATTCGTTTTTAACATTTTTTTTATTTGCTTATCAATTTTTGGATGAAAATTCTGCGTTTTCCATGACCTGTAAATTATTTTTGGAATCATATTTGCTTATTATACATATCATAATAATTCTATTGGTGTGGTTACAAAAGTTGTTAGATTATAATTGTACTTATGGTTAAGCAAGTTGTTTTATTAGCAGGTGGTAAGGGTACTCGAATGAGAGAGATGACTGAAACAGTACCTAAACCAATGGTTAAAATTGGAGGGATACCTGTTCTTGAACATTTAATGAACATATTTAATTCCTTTGGGAGTTTTGAATTTATAATCTCGAGTGGATATAAGAGTTTTATAATTGAAGAATACTTTAATAATAAAAAAAATATAAAAGTTATCAATACCGGAGAAGAAACTTTAACAGGTGGTAGAGTTTTTAGACTATCTGAGTATTTAAATGATGAATTTATTGTCACTTATGGTGATGGATTAGCAAATGTAAATATAGATAAATTGATTAATTACCACGAGAAACATGACAATCCGGCAACTATAACTGTTGCAAATCCTGTCTCTAGATTTGGATTGGTTGAATTTGATGATAATAATTTAGTAAATAAATTCATTGAAAAGCCAAAATTAGCAAATGTAAATATCAATATTGGTTTCTTTGTTTTTAATAGAAGTGTTTTGAGCTATTTAGACAACGACTGCACTTTAGAAACTGAGCCTTTAATTAACCTATCAAATGATTCTAAGCTTAATGCTTATAAGCACGATGGTTATTTTGAACCTATGGACACATATCGTGAATATTTACAATTAAGCAAGTACTGGGAAACTGGGAATCCACCTTGGATGAAATTTTAATGATAAACCAAATATACAGTTATAGGGTTATGTAATGTTTGTCCCGTTTAATGACTTAACAAGAATTCATAAACCCATTATTAAAGACTCACTTAGGGTTTTTGAAAAGATAGTAAATGAAAGCCAATTTGTTCTAAATAGTTATGTAAAAGAATTTGAAAATGACTTTGCTAAGTATACAAATCAAAAATATGCTATTTCTTGCGCAAACGGAACAGATGCAATAGAACTAATTTTAAGAGCTTTAGATATTGGGAAAGGAGACGAAGTAATCTTGCCAACAAATTCTTATATTGCAACATCTACAGCTGTAAGTAGAGCAGGTGCGACTCCTATTTTTGTTGATAATGATAAATTTTATTTAATTAACTGCACGGAAGTTGAAAAATATATAAATAAAAAAACTAAAGCCATAATAGCTGTGAATCTCTACGGGCAAATGGCAAACTTGAAAAGCTTATCAAGAATATCTAAAAAGGCTGATATTTATCTTATTGAAGATGCTGCACAATCTCATGGTGCAGAAGATTGTTATGGTAAAAAAGTTGGTGATTATTCAGTAGCCGCATCATATAGCTTTTATCCAGGAAAAAATTTGGGTGCGTGGGGAGATGGAGGAGCAGTTACGACTAATTCAAAAAAAATTGCCAATAAAATTACGGCATTAAGATCTCATGGGAGTGAAAAAAAATATATTCATAAATACCAAGGTTTCAATTCAAGACTGCAACCTTTTCAAGGGTATGTTCTCTCAGAAAAATTAAAGGAGTTACATAAATGGAACTCTGAAAGAAACGAAATTGCAGAAACATATACTAAATCTCTTTCTACAACAAAGAATATCTCCCTTCCTCAAATCTTTGATGAAAATAAGCATGTTTGGCACTTGTATGTAATTCGTGTTAAAAATAGAAATAGTTTTATTGATAATGCCCTAAAGGAAGGAGTTGAATTGTCCATTCACTACCCAATTCCAATTCATAAGCAAATGGCTTATCAAAAACATCATCAACATGAATCTAAGATAGAGAATGCTCAAAACTATGCAAAAAATTTAGTTACATTACCTATTTTCCCAAAAATGAAAAAAACTGAAATAAATAAAGTCATTAAAACAGTCCAGAAATTAACTCTATAGGTAACTTCAATACTTCTGTTTATTTTGAAAATAGTTAATCATATATTCAATCCGACGTACTGGTAACTGAAATAGAAATTAGATAATAATTGAAATTTGATGTATTTTTTTTTTTTTAAATTACAATATATAACATGAATAAAGCAGGATTAAATGCAGTGCCTGAGTTTCCAAAATCAGAAAGTGTTGGACCAAGAGATTGGGGCGAAGAGATTCTTGTTTCGTTAGTACCACAAAAGTTTATGATGAAAAAACTTTATATTAATAAAGGCAGTAAAGGTGGTCTTCAGTATCACAGGCTCAAAGATGAGGTCCACGTAATAATAAAAGGTAAAATGTTAATAACCTACGATAATGGAGACGGCGAGTTAATTGATAAAGTCTTAGTCGAAGGTGACGTTGCACACTACCCCCCTGGTACAATTCACCAAGAGGAAGCGTTGGAGGATTGCTATATTATTGAAGGCTCTACAAATCACTTTAATGACAGAGTTAGATGTGAAGATTTGTATGGTGTTGAAGTTTTAGAAGGGTTGCCCTCTACTAATCCTGAAGAAATAATAGAAAAGTAGATTATACAAAGTGAGAGAAATAAAATTAGGTAATTATACAATCAATGATAATTCCTTACCTTTTTTTATTTCAGAAGTGGGTTCTAATCACCAAGGTGATACAGAGTATTGTAAAGAGTTAATTACGGCTTCAAAAGTTGCAGGAGCATCCGCAGTAAAGTTGCAGAAAAGAGAGAACTCAACATTCTACTCTAAAAAGCTATTTGAAGAACCATATAACAATCCAAACAGCTTTGCTCCGACTTATGGAGAGCACAGGGAGTACCTGGATTTAAAAACTGATCAATGGAAAGAAGTAATAGACCATGCTCACTCAAATGAAATATTGCTATTTTCAACAGCTTTTGATATTCCAAGTGCTGATTTTCTTGAAGAGCTAAATATGCCAATGTATAAGATTCCGTCCGGAGGGTTAAAGAATATTCCACTAATAAAACATGTGGCTTCTTTTAACAAACCTGTGATTATTTCTACAGGTGGAGGAACGATTGAAGATGTAAAAAGAGTTGTTGAAGCAACCAATAAATTCTCAAAAAATATAGTTCTTCTCCAATGTACAGCAGGATATCCTGTAGCTTGGAAAGATTTAAACTTAAGAGTTATAGAAACTTATAGAAATAATTTTCAAGATAATGTTATTGGTTTGTCATCTCACGATAATGGAATAGCAATGACATTAGTTGCTTATCTTCTTGGTGCTAGGGTAATCGAAAAACATTTTACTTTAAATAGAGGTAGCAAGGGAACTGACAATGCTTTTTCTTTGGAACCTCAAGGATTTCAAAAAATGATAAGAGATATCTCACGTGCTCAGATTAGCTTAGGTGATGGTATTAAAAAACAGTATGAAAGTGAGACTGAACCAATGCGAAAAATGGCTACAAGTATTCGAGCGGCTTCAAGTTTAGATAAAAATCATACTTTATCAGAACAGGACTTGGTCTTTAGAGCCCCGAATGATGGTTTAGATCCATATGAAATTGATAAATTACTGGGAAGGACGTTAAACAAACCATTAGTAGAAGATGACCTAATTCTTTTTGAAGATTTGGATTAAAAGGGTATTTTTAGATAATTAAAGTCTTATTCATAATCATTTCAGCAATTTTATAATCGATTTCATAATCAATACTGAAGGAATTCGTATAATCAGAGTAAATTGGTAACACTTTATTACCTGAAAGTTTTTTATTTTTAATCACAGACGTTGTTCTTAATATTTCCAAACTACTTGTTTGTATAAAGACTTCATCTAGACTTTTATACTGCTGTGAGTGTAAATCTTCTTTTTCATCTAAATTGAAACTATTATAGGGAACAATTGAATCCTCATGCTTCCTCCACATCTTATCTGGATGTTCTTTTACCAAGTGTACAGATCGAGAAGAATCAAATCCTGGATTATTAATAAGATTACTTATAGCACTATTGACAAAATCAGCTGTTCTAAATGGGCTCGTTGGTCTAAGCAAGATAATAAGATCAGGTAAATCATCCGCAATATAGTCAATTAAATGAAGTATCCAATCTATATCTAGTGAGGTGCTTTGAGCAATTTCTGAGGGCCTGTTGACTATATAAACAGATTCATTTAAATTAATATTCTCATGTATGTTTTTATAGTCAGTTGAAATAAAAGTTTTTTCTATTTGAGGAATATGATTAATTAAATCTAATGTGTGTTGCAAAAGAGGTTTGTTGCCTAGTAAACGCAAATTTTTGTTAACTACCCTTTCTGACCCTGATCTGGCCGGAATGAAAGCATATATTTTTGTCATTAATTAAATACTAATCATATTATCGAATAAGAAAGATAAAATTAGTAAGGATGAAATTTAATAAAAAAAATTATAAGCACTACCTAATCTTTAGTTGGTATTCTTTAATATTTCTATGTGCGTACATATTAACAATCTCAAAAAAAAGTAAAAATAATAATATTTTTTTGATGGGTCATAATTATGAAGGTAATCTCGAAGCATTGGTAAGTTTAAATAAAAAAGATTTCAATTTTCGATATCTAACTTTTAATAAACTGCTAATTAAAGAACAGGAAAATTTTATCCACTATCAAAATATAAAGAACATTTGTGATTTACTATGTTCTAAAGTAGTAATTGCTACTCATGGTATTTTGTTTCATAGCCTTCTTAAAAGAAGAGGCATAAAAACAATCAATATTGGTCACGGTATACAAACTTCAAATATAGATTTATCTAATTCGGAATTAAATATGTTTGATGAAGTTTGGTTAAGCTCAAAATTAGAAAAAGAAATCTTTATTAATGATTGCAATTATCCTTCTTCGAATATACATATAACTGGATTTATCAAGCACCAAATTACTCTTTCCAAGAAACTAAATTCAAATATTAACGGAAATATAATTATAGAAAATAATGTGTATTGGTTGTATGCTCCAACTGCAACTAAAGCAAATAAAAAAGCACACGAAGATCTTTTCAATATCAATAATCCCACTTTTCTAAACGCATTAAACGAACTTAGTATTTTAAATAATTGTACAACTGTGATAAAACCTCATTTTAGAGACTTTGAAAATAGAAATAAACTTCTACTACTTAAGAGTCTTATTTCGGGATTTTCAAATCTAATTTTTGTTGAAGAATTAAATGAAGAAGAACTTAAATATTTACCAAATTCAATCGATGTTCTAATAACAGACTGGTCATCTATATTTTTAGATTATTTAATACTTGATAAACCAATAATATTTTTAAACTCTTCTAAGAGGAGAAAAAATATGACTATTTCAAAATATTTTGACAATGGATATATTTCAAGAATTAATTCTTACGAAGAAATCAAAAAAATAAATATTAAAAATAGTAAATTTAGAACCTCTGAACTTAAGAAGTATATTTTTGGTGACCTAAATCTAGAAAAGATTAACTCCAGATATTTAAAAAGACTGGAAAATTTAATTGATTAGTAAGAAGAAATTTATCAGTTTAACTCTACTAATTGTAGTTATCTATTTTTTGTTTGACTTTATTGAGGAAAACAAAAATATTTTAGAAAATTTTGATAATATTAGTTTTTCAATATTTCTATTCTTTCTGTTGTTGAATTTATTTAATATGATTTCCAGAGCCTATATGAATATTTATTTATTCAAGTGTACAGAAATCTCCCTGGGATACCTTGAGGCTTTTGAGTTAGTATTCAAGAATACAGTTGGTAATCTTCTAGGTCCATTTAAAGCCGGATCTGGATATAAATTACACTATCTCAATAAAAATTATAAACTATCTCCATCTAAATTTATCTCTGTTAATACAGCTTATTCTCTTGTTTCCTTGACAATAAGTATATTTATTATATTTGCTGCACTGTTGATATTAAACAACATAAGTAACATAAATACTCTTTCGGTTTTAATGATATTTATATCTTTAATAGTTTTTCTTTTCATTTTTCTCAGACTTTTATTACTTATTGAAAAAAAGATTAGTGTCAAAACAATTAGTAACTTTGCATCAGGTTTTAGGAGTATTTTCAATCATAAAAAGAACTTTTTTAAACTATCGTTGATCACATTTTTAATTATTTTTCTAAATATTATTATTATTTTTTGTGCATTTAGATTTTTTGAATTTAATATTAGTTTTATAAATTCTGTTATTTATTCCTCTATAGGTTCTCTATCTACGATTGCAAAAATAACTCCAGGAAATATTGGAGTCTATGAGTTTTTGATGATTTCATCAATAGCTTTTCATGGTGTTCAGATAGAGCAAGTATTAATTTCAAGTATTTTTATTAGAAGTGTTAGTTATATTTTATATTTAATTATTTATATTTTCTTGAGTATAAAAACTCTAACCAATAGAACTTAACAAACTTTGCAATTTTTTTGGGTCAATATAGGTAGATAGGTTACTGGGTTCTCTTTCCATGTAATAGTATTCAATACTTAACTCTGACGCCATAGTAAAAAAAGCATTTTTTACTTCATCTTTTGGATCTCGTATGTCAATTACTTTACTACCACTTTTCATAAAAAGCATGTTAGTTAGACCTGAACTATGTGAGCCAGCCAATATTTCAACATTGTTCATTAATTTAATTTTTTCCTCTATAGTTAATTTTTCAAATGTAACCTCTGTAAAATTATTTTTTCTTAAAACTGGTCTTATCTCTTCCATGTTAACCACGGGTCTTCTGTGATAAGACATGTCAATCCATACCTTTTTAAATTTATCTTCGGGAAGTGATTTATTGGAACAACTTTTCAAAAAGTTATCTCTTAAATTTATCAGAGTGGCTTTATGAAAGTTACCTGATGGTGCTGTATAACTTGTGATAAATAAATTTTTTACTCTAGTTCTTGTGTTATGTTCTAGAACTATAAAGTCTATTTTAAGATAAAGTAATATTTCTTTAATCCAGTCAATATCATAACTATACGGTATTAGGACTGGGTGTTTTTTATAAGAATTAGGTAACGCTTGGTACCTCATTAGTGCATCGCACAAAAAATGAAAATAAACTGAGCTTTTATTATCAGTTATCCAAATTCCAGATTTGATTTTTGCAGATTTATTTATAGATTTCGATAGATTTCCAACAACATCTTTGAAAAGTCTGATTTTGCGTGGCTTATAGAAATAACTATATTTAGTAAGTAGTCTTAGTTTTCTAAAACTGTAAACTGATTTATTTATAACCGTAGCATTTTTTGTTTCAATATAATAAACACCAGGAAATTTTTTTTCGTACTCATGTAAAAATAAATATTCATCATCAATAACTAAATTTTTTGGTTTAATTCTTTTGCTTGAAAATTTTGGGAACAAATATACTTTCTTCATTTTTGCAAATCTGGGGCTATTAAATTGTAAAGATTGGAGTAGACATCAGATTCTGTATAAAAACTGTTTACCATTGGAAGGTGTCTTCTTGACAAATATGAAGCTGGTGTTGTGGTTAGAAGTGATTTATCAATTTTTTTATAATTTTTAGCATTATTTAGGAAAGTGTAAATGCTACTTAATTTAATATCAATTGAAGAAGTAACTCTACTTTTAGAAAAAGATGGTTTTTCTACTTCAGACAATAGTGTAGAAATCACATCTGGAGCATAAGTGAGATTGAAATACTCATCATGATTATTAATTGGATTGTCTTGATTATAATTTATTGCCTCAATTATTAAAGGCACAGCTTTTTTTCTTTTATCAGAATAATGGAATGTATTATCAAGAAATATCTCACTAATTTTATTGTCTCCAAGTGTTTCATAAAGAATGTTAGAAAAATGAATTTTAGTTTTAGTATAGTAATGCTTCTTATTGGATTCTTGAAATGTAAACATCGTATTTGTATATAAAAAAAGTTCAATATTATTTTTATCAAATTTGGTGAGAAGCTTCTTCCCAAAATTAATATTTCCATCATCTATTTTTTCAGTGTCATCTGAATTTTTACTATAATATGTTGCTAAGTGAAGAACAGAAATCGTATCATTTAAATATCTTGTTGGTATATTATCAATACTATATTGCCTGAATCCATTACTAGTCTTTAAATCATTCCTACCTACATAGACTATCTCAAATTTTTTATGAATTGAATTTATGATTAAAGAGCCCATGAAACCTGTTCCACCTGTAATTACTAATTTTTTTTTCATTAAATTAGTGTTAAGTCCATGGAGAGTTAAAGTCAATCAAACTAGGTAAATTTATATCTTTTTCTGAAAGAACTGGATTAGTGCTTTCCCAATCTATATCTAAACTTTCATAGTGAATACCTGAGTCAGATTCTTCATTAAAAGGCTTTGATTGAAGATATAATACAGTGGCTTCATCAGATAAAACACTAAAACCGTGAGCAAATCCTTTTGGTATTAATACAGATACTGAATTATCTTTATCTAGTTTTATTGAATCAAATTCACCAAATGTTTCACTAGATTTTCTAAGGTCTACAAATACATCCTTGATTACACCATCTAAGCAAAATACTATTTTATCTACATCATTTGGAGGATTTTGAAAATGAAGACCTCTAATTACATTCTTTTTTGAAGTAGAAACAATTACTTCATAATAATTATTGAACTTTTCTTCAACAAGGTCACCAAAAAAAGGTTTTTGGAATCTTCCTCTCTCGTCATTGAAAATTTTTCCTTCATAATATTTGACATCACTAAAAATTGAGGACGTACCAATTAATTTCATAAATTTAGTTTATACTTAATCTATCACTTAATCTATAACTTAATCACAGAAATATAAGACATTAAATTTCGACTAAATATTTTCTATACCAATCAATAGTTTTTCCTAGCCCTGAGTCAATATCGAAACTCGAGTCGATTCCTAATTCATTTTTTATTTTTGTTGAACTTAAATATTGATCTTTAATCTCAAATTCAGAGTCCTCTTGGATAATTGGTTCTATATAATTGTCTGAAAATATATGGACAATTTTTTTATATATCTGTGAAACACTTAAGTAATCGGTGCTTGAAAAGTTATATGAATCGGAAACATCGATTTGTGGGTTCAAAAGTGCTGAACCCACACCTATATAAGCCTGAACTACATCTTCAACATATACCCAATCTCTTTTAAACGTCCCATTAGTTCTTAGGATTGGTGTTTCTTTATTTATTAGCCATTTTATGACACCTGGTATTAATCTTTCCCAGTTCAAGTCACCACCACCATAAATATTTCCACATCTAAGAGTGGCAGTATTTAAATCATAAGTAGTGTTATAGGTTTTACAAAGAAGGTCAGTTGCTGATTTTGATACTTCATAAGGAAATACTCCATTTAAAGGAAATGATTCTTGGTATGGCAAGATATCAGATTCGCCATAAGCTTTATCGGAAGAAGCTACTACGATCGGCAAATCTTTTAGCCTACACAATTCTAAGATGTTCCACGTACCTTGAATATTTGACTTAAAAGTATGAATTGGATTTTTTAGAGCATCTCCGACTTGTGTTTGTGCTGCGAGATGGATAACAAGATCATATTCTTGATTAAATACCGTTTTTAGTTTATCTTCATTAGAAATATCAAAATAGTGCATTTCAATATCATTAATTATTTTTTTTGAATTAATTAAAAAATCAAGTTCGTTATTTAATGAAAGGCCGGTCAGGGTACAATTGCTCCTTAATAGTTCTTCAGCAAGCCAACTTCCTAAAAGTCCAGTAGCTCCAGTTAAAAGTATTTTTTTATTTTTCATTACTTCCAAAGATATTATATTTAGTAATTTAAATTATGTTTGATAGTTTTTATTATTTAAAAGTTTGTATAGAAAAATTGTTATACATCCAGTAAAAATAATTGTTACTAAAAACTTATTGAATCCTATGGTCTCTAAATTATTAATGTAAATATTAAAATCCTCATTACCTACTGGTAGACCTAGGGATTCTAATAAATTTGTTAAGTTTACTCTACCTAAAAGCATTAGTAAGATTTTAAATATTAATGCCCCAAAAAAACTCGTGGTGAATATCTTTAAATAACTTTCAAATACAAAAAATGAACCAAGAAAGCCAGTTAAGTAAGTTGGTTGTGTATATTTAGTAAATTTTCCAAAAGAATTAAATATCCTTTCTAATGAAAGTTGAGTTTCAGGGGTAGTCTCAAAAAACAAAACTGACAAAATTGAGAAAAACGAAAGAGTTAGAATAATTTTGTGAAAATATACAATATTATATTCCCTCCTAATGTGATAATACAATAATATTGCTAACGGGTAAATTCCCATTAAGTATCTAAAACCATATGAAGAAGCTGTAGATCTCCACATTGCAACAATAAAAATAAGTTGAAAACACGATAATAGATATGTTAAGTGGAGATAGTCAATTTTTCTGTGCTTGACAATATTTTTTAAAAATACAAAAGAGGAAAAAAGAATTGTTGCTGCCAAAACTGGCATAAAGTAAAGTATTCCAAACTCAAATGAAACAAATATAGTGAATATTCGGTCAATATAGGCTAGAACAAAATTTTGAGTTAGATTTGTATTAGCAAGATCAACTATAGAATTTTGTACCTGATAAGACACTCTAGGATCTATAGTTATTACTCCATACACTTGATAACTTAATCCAAGAAAAAGACATATTGAAGATACAGTTGAAGTTATGAATTTTTTTTCAGTAATAAGTCTGTTTTCACTCTTGCTTAATAATTTTACGATAGGTGGAATTAACAAAACATAGTAGTTTGTCCACTTAATAGTTAAACCAATTAAAACTGAAAGGGGAATAAACCATGTGGCTAAATTAGTTTTCTTGCCACTATAATATGCTGCTGACCAGTAGAGGGTTAGTGATGTTGCAAATGTTTCATATGAATGAGTCATACTAAATCTCTCGAAAGCATAATATGAAACACCGCTTCCTAAAAAAATTAAGAGTAATTCTATGTTTTTATATCTGATATTTAATAGATTTAACGTTTTGAAAATTAATCCACATCCAGCAAACAAATAAAAAATGGGTGAGAATGAATATATTAATAATTTATAATTCATTAAGTCACTAGATTCGAAAAAATTACCTATTAACGATTCAATTAAGTTTCCAATAAACATGAAAGGTGCAGATAAAATCCCTGTTCCAATATACCCTATTGGGGCTACTTTTGAGTTACTGTTATACCTTGTATCTTCAAGACCTTTCAGCTGATTTTCATAGTTTAAATCAAAATCTTCCGAAATAGTTTCTGCGTGCATATAGTAATCAAAATCATCAGAACAGCAAAAAATAGAATTCGAAAATCTAAAATCTATTTTTAGAAATATTAATAAAATCAGAAATATTACAAAAAAAATAATTTTTTTATATTTTATATTCATTTCATATCTAAAAATTTATCCTTATTAAATTTAGACTCTTGGTTTTGTGATAAAGTAAGTATTCCCAAATAAACAAGAAAATAAATTATAACAACTAGATACCAAGTGTCTTGTGGGCCAGAACTATCTAAATATCTCACACCAATAAATTTATATAGTGAAAAAATAAAATTAGAAAAAATCACAATTGAAAGAATGTCTAATATTGCGGATAGTTGTAATTCAGATACCCTAACTTTGATTTTTATTTTTGTTATAAAATTTATAACTACAAAGTAAATTAATTTGAAAAACATTGTAAATGGATTTAGGCTACTTTTTTCTTCACCATAATTAATAACATTCTTATATTGTCCAATCTTTATATCACTTACCATTGCATAATTTGACACATATGTATTTAAATAAAATGGGTAACCATATCGATTAAATAATTTAGGTAATGCAAAATTATCAGCAACTTTTCTTGATATTAAAAATAATCCATTTAATGCATCGTTTATCTTCCAATTACCTGTTGCAAATTTAATCAGAAAAGATGCAAAAGCGTTACCAAAATATCTAATTAAAGGAATTTTTCCATTTATCCCCTGAACCCAAAATCTATCACATTTTATAAAATCTAGATTTTTTTCTTGCGCTAATATTTTAATTTTTTCAGCATCTTTAGGATTAAATTGTCCATCTCCATCAATTTTAACTACATAGTCACAATCCGATTGTAGAAATTCTTTAATTCCTATATCGAATGATTTACCAGCTCCTAAATTTTTTGAATTTGTAATTACTGTTAGGTTTTCTAAATCGTTTTCAAGTCCACTAAGAATTTTATGAGTATTATCTTTACTTTTATCATTAACAACGATTATTTTATCAAAAAAAGTCTCGTGTTTTTTTATCACTTCTTCAATTGTTTTAGATTCATTGTATGCGAGAACAATTAGTGCAAACTTCATTATTGAAAGTATAATTCTATTTTTTTAAATTGAAACATGTATCATCCACTTAATAAAGCTTTCAGGTTTTCAATAAATAACTTTGTAGCCTTCCTTCTTGTAAATATTTTAAACATTAAAATATTTCTTAATAAAATTGATAGAGATTTGGCTTTTCTTGATTTAAGTTTAATGTTGTAAGTTTTGACTTTTAGCTCATCTAACAGGCTGAAATAAATATCCGCTACATTGTCATATGAACCCTCTAGTGTCCATGGTTTGTGGTTACCTGCGAAATGTATAAAAATAGGGTAATTGTCTAAAAAATAGTTAGGTATTTGAAAATATATTCTGTAATTTAAAAAATTTGTTAACTCCATATAGTTACCATCAAAAATAATATTGAGTAAATCTTGATCCCAATTGTCGAGTAAATGTTGAGATTTTCTTAGAGTTGATAGTAATTCATCAACTTCTATACTTTTTATCCATTTCTGATAATCGATAATCATTACGCCCGCATTAAAGTACCTTTCATTTTCAAGGTCAAGTCTTGAAAAGCTGCTGTAATTTTCTTTAGTTTTATAAACTTCTGTTGCTGCTGATATTGTAAACTCGGATTTCAGCAAATTTTCTACACTGTAGCTCATAATATGCTCTGGATCTTTTATACAAAAAACATCAGAATCCAAATAAATAATATGATCTAAATTTTTTGGGATATACTCAGATAGGAATAATCTATAGTATGTCGCTTCAGAAACATGCCTATTCTTAAGATTTGGGTAATTGCTAATATCTTTTTCAAAAGGAAAGATAAATACCTCGTTGACTTTATCAAAATTTTTTATTTTTTCTTTGTAAGATGTAAATGTATCAGGGTTTTTGTGGATAATATAAATATCTATTTTTGATTCCCTTAAATTCTTAGCAATGGAATAAATTGAAGCGTAAGTTTGAAGGTTGTATCCTTCATCAAAGCAGTATAAAAGATTGAAGTTTTTCATATATATAAATACCTTAATTGATTAATTTGGTGATAAATTTATTAATATTTTTTATTTTTTTGAAATAATATTTTAATATTTTTAGTTTACTATTTAATTTTTTTTGAAGATTGATTTGTAGCTTAAATATGATACATGACATGTGGGTTTCTTTTATTTTTAATTTATAAAAGTTTTCTACTTTAGTTTTTCTGATGAGATCAAACCATGTATCAATATTAAGTTTCGTATAATCCAACTTACTATTTTTTAATATACTTATATATTCGTTTAATGTCTCTTCGGTTATATCTTCATATTTTTCTACAAACAAAATAGGAAGATCAGTGAGGTTGGAGTAGGTATGATGAAATTTAGTAATTGGTATTTTTCCGTAATATAGTGATTCCCATAACCTATGAGTGTCAATACCATTTCCCCAAGGACAAAGTACAAAATTTGTCATATTTAAGTTATTTATATATTGAATTTTAGTAAGTTTTGGACTGTCGATTTTAACCCATGGACTATTAATAAAAAAATCATACAAATTTTTTCTTTCATTGAAATTCGTGCTTTCTTTAAAATTTAAATACAAATGTGGAGTTAATCTTTTAATATCAACATAGTTAGTTTTATCTACATCTAAGGAATTTATTTGATTATTTTGAAAATCGTTTCCAAGACCAAGGGGTATTGGTACCAAGTCTGGATGATCGTAACCTACATTAACTGAAAACCACTTTGATATGCAATCTGGCTTTAGGTTAAATATTTCACTATCGATTAGTTGGTCTGTTTGATGAGTTATTATTTTTATATTCTTAAACTCAGTAACTTTATTTAAATACTTAAAAAGACTTTTTAAAGCTAAATTATTACAGAAAATAATTGCATTCTCAAACAATTCAAATTCTGTTAGCTTATATAGTATAAAATTTTTCTCTTCAAAAATAATCTGCTTATTTTTAGTATTTTGAATTATAAATTCTTCTTTCGAGACGTACTCTGAATAAATAATATCTGACTTTAATGAAAAATTACTTCCACATAATATTTGTTCTTTTTTTTCATGCTTCATAATCACTATCCTTCGTATTGAGAAACAAAGTAAATTTATTTTTAAAAATATAAAGGTCAACAAAAATTGATAATATGCAAACTGAAAGTAAGATACTGCTTAAGCTTTCTCCAGTTAAATAAATTATTAGATATATTCCCACAAAATAAATTGAATACGAAGTATTAAGTGATTTTTCAATATTTGTGAATAAAAGATAGAAAATACTCAAATTTAGGATTTCAAATAATAGATAAATAAAGATTATGTTCACATTAAAAAAGTTCTCTAGCACCACGTAAACTGATAGACACCCTATGTAGTTAAATAAAATAATTTTCAATAATTTTTTTTCATTATTTGAAAAAAGAGTCTTTAAAAAGATTGGGATGTATAAAGATGTTACCGATGATGCGAAAACTGAAACAAGAATTATATCGTACACTGTATCATCAAACGACTTTAAAAAATTATCAATTAGAAATCTGGTATCTGTTACATAAATAGAGACAATCACCACAAAACTAATTGATAACTTATTTACATAGTCAACAAGGCTAAAAAGAATATCATTATTTTTATGTTTTTGTATATTTTTTGAAATTATTGGTGTTAACAGTCCTGATAATGAGGCAAAAATAGGTCTTAAATTATTTATTATTAATATTCCTAAGGAATAATTAGCAATAGTTTCATTGTCAGTAAATATAGTCAGTAGTAAAAATATGAGATTAAGAAAAGTAACTTGGAGGCTTTTTATTGAAAAAGCCACAAAAGTATAAGAAAAATTTTTAAAATTATCAATTCTAATATTTGAATAAATAATTGACTTAATGATTGTTTTGATGCCAGAAGAGTCATGATTTAGCACTCTTAAAAGCACTAACCCTCTAAGCAACAAATTGGTTAACAATAGATAATAAACACTATATCCGTTTGTCAATAATATGAAAAAGATAAGTACTCTAGCTATTTTAAATATTACGAGTTCATTGAGGTCATAATTTTCTGTCTTTTTTAAAGCTAGTAAATATTTAGATACAAGTTCAATTGCAGATTCTACAAATGTTAAACAAGCTATAATGGTAAAAAGTATGTGCATGTTGTCGGCGTTATATTTATCAAAATAACCTACATATTTGAGTAAATATAAAAATAAAAACCATAAAAATATTAGTAAAAATATAGTTTTTAAAAACTTGTATAAATAGTAATTCATTTTTTCATTTGAATAAGTTGGGAAATATTTTTCAATATATTGAACATAAGTTAGCTGGCCAAAAGAAGAAAAAATGTAGACTAAAGAATTAGCAACACCCCAGAGAGCAAACTGATAAATATCTAGTAAATATGTAACTATTAATAAGTTAGCTACAGTAAATATAGTTCCAACCGAATTGGATAAATATCTTATACTTGCTGCTTTTCTTAACATATGATTTTATTTCTATATAAGTCTAATTATTTTTGAAGAACATTATTTAGATAAATTTTTAATCTGAATAATACTTTGACAAAAAAACTAAGGAATCTAGAGAATCTCAAATTAAATAACCTTAAATAAATAGGGTAATTAGCTTTATTGTCAATGCTTTTTAGCAAATGATAATAAAGGTAGCTATTTTTTGGAGGGAGTTTTGATTTACTTATAAAATATCTTTTAAACATTTCATTCCAAGTATGAACAATGAAAGCGTCCTCTAAATTTAATTCCGTACTGATCCTCGAAGAAGAAAAAGGCTTGAATAGCATATTAAACCTATCAGCACTAATTTCATAAAAGTAGGTTTGATCTAAAGTTTCACCCATCAGTTTTTTATTTAATATAATCTCAGATATCAAATCTGGTCCTATTTCACCCCAAAAAAAGTTATAATTATTTTTCTTGATGATATCCCATGTTGTATTAACTAAATTGTTTAACAAATCCGTGTCGTTGAAGAATAAAACTGAACTACCTGTATAGTTTATTCTTTCTTTACCAATAATAAAATTATTATTAATAGTAAGTTTTTGAAATTCTTTTACATCTTTTATACAAATGCAATCCATGTCGAACCACCAGCCACCATATTGTTTCAGTAATTCAAATCTAAATATATTTGAAAATGAGGACATACTGGATTTTTGCTTTCCTTGTCTGAATTTATAAAGCAATTTCTTATCTAAAATTAGATTTGCATCTTTTATATCTATTTTGTTTAAAAGATGTTTAAAATCTAAGTCCATATCGTATGTCCAAATATTTACTTTAAAACCACTTTCTATAAAGGACTCCAGATTAGCAATCTCATAAATACTTAGATCTCCCATCCAGAATAAGTTTGCAGTATCTGATTTGTTTAGATGATAATTATATTTATTAGCCAAGACCACTTCTTTTTGTAATCTTATTAAAAAAGGATGTGTCAGTTTTGATATTTTTAATATTGTATTCAAATGATTTAAGAACTTTCCATGGGTATCTTTGTAATTTATCTATTTCTTGGTGATGAAGCATACCTGGTTCACCAAAGGCTATTGAATTAAATTTTGTTTGCAAATAAGGTATGTGTTCATTTTTTATAAGCCTTCTCATTCCATAAGGAATTGCAAAATTATTGATTTCTGCACCAATTTTATTCAGTATTTCTAAATTAGTGTCAATTTCTTCAATGAGTAGGGGCAAATCAACCTTACTTAGTGTCCTGTGAGTATGTGTATGACTTCCTATTTCATGTCCATGGCTAATAATTTCATTTATTTCTTTTTTGTTTATTAACAATTTAGAGTCTGTGCAACGAATATCTGACAAGAATTTATCTAAATCTAAATCCGTAAACTGGATAGTGTTGATAAAGTATGTTGCACGAACATCGTGCGTCTTAAATAAATCGAGTGTATCTACCCAACTTGAAAATCCATCATCAAATGTTAACGCTACATGTTTTAAATCAGATTTAAGGTTTTGTGTTAATTCGTTTACGGTAACAAATTCATAATTTCTTTTATGAAAATATAAGATTATCTTCTCTAAATCTTGAAGCTCTTTAATTTCTGTTTCATGAAAATATAATGCTATTTTTTCAGGCATCTTCTTAGTGAAGAAAAATATATTTATAATCCTTATAGTTTCTTGTATTAATTTTTTTAACAATTTACAATTTTCCTAAATATCTTTCAAGAAAAAATAATTTCCAAATTCTTGATCCATTTATTCTTGATTTATTAATAGATAATTTTGATAAAATTTTATTGTCATAATTTCGTATGTATTTCCCATTATTTATAGTTTCTGTGACCAAGTCCATATTATTAAAAACCCAACCTTCTAGGTTAAATACAAAACCTTGTTTTTTTCTATTCAAAAAGTTTTCATCAAAATCTTGCGATAAGTATTTTTTCATAATATTTTTGGGTCTATTTTTATCATAATATTCATTCTTAGTACCAAGTATATATTCAATTAATCTGTGGTCTAAATATGGAGATCTCACTTCAACTGAATTGGCCATGGATGTTCTATCTACTTTTAAAGTCATCATTTCAAAAAGATAAAATTTGTATTCTGTCGTGGATAAACTTTTATAAAGATTATCTGAAATATTTACGTATTCATCTGCAAAACTCAAGTTTTGTTTTAAATTCATCATATTCATTAGCTTTACATCTTGAAAATATGAACTGTATGCTTTTGTTTTATTATTTGATCGTTTTAATATGCTGTTGCCACTACCTAAAAAACCTGGATAAATCTTGAACAAGCTGTCGACCATTACTGTTGGCAGTGACGGGTTGTTCATAGTATAAGATTGCCTATCATAGCCACCAAGTAATTCATCTCCACCATCACCAGATATTGCAACTTTGTATTTTTCTGAAATTGCTTTGCTGATTAAATATGAAGGTACTGTTGATGGGTCAGCATAAGGCTCGTCAAATATATCTATAGAGGAAAGAATCTCACTATTTTTGATATCCATGCTGATATTAGAAGATTTGTGGTTCGTGTTATACTTTTCCACAACCTGATTTATCCATTTAGATTCATCATACTTATCATTTGTACTAGTAATAGAAAAGGTGTTAATCTGACTATTCGAATTTCTATAAAGTGCTTTAATAATAGAAGTTGAATCAATTCCACCAGATAATAAATTTGCAACAGGAACGTCTGCTTCTAATCTTAGGTTCACCGAATCATGGAAAATATTTAAAAATTCATCCTCATCGAAAGAGTTTTCATCTATAAAATTTTCAATCTGCCAATAACGGCTCTTGCTGAATTGTAATTTGTTTTTTGAAAAATCGACATTAAGGATTGTTCCTGGTTCTAATTTATATATATTTTTAAATAATGTATTTGGAGAAGGTACAACTCCAAAATTAATATAGTTGTTTATCTGTGATTTAGATAACTCATATTTATTTTTTATATTAATTAAAGATTTCAAATTTGAACCAAATGAAATTGAATTCTTTTCAAAAAAATAAAAAAGAGGTTTCTGACCTACTCTATCTCTAATAAGTTTTAAATTCTGAGATTTTTCATCGTAGAATACTATTGCAAACTGTCCAATTATTTTATCAATGAATTTATCTCCAAATTCTGATATTCCATTTAGTAGAACTTCAGTATCAGAGTGGCTTGTTCGAAACTGTATTCCTTTTTTTTCAAGGAATGATCTTAATTCTCTATGATTGAAAATTTCTCCATTGAATAAAATCCAGGAATTAAATTTTTTGGAATACATTGGTTGCATTGCTTCAGGTGAAAGATCTACTATTGAAAGTCTATTGAATATAAATTTAAAAAATGGTGGTTTTGTTGAATTGATGGATGTTTTAAATTGTCCTTCTTTACACTTCTTTGAATCTGGTCCTCTGCAAACTGTAAACTCATTGGCATCTGCAAATTTTTCCGAGTTAAAATTCTCTGTTGAGACCTTGCCAATAAATCCGCACATTAAATATCTCCATTTTGATTTTTTAAATTTAACAACTCTTCATAGTTCATAAATCTTTTACCGTGCCATCCAAAATGACTTGATTTATCAAAATAAACATTTTTATTTTCTTTATTGAGCCTTCTTCCTTTTAGTGGCACTTCTGCTGAGAACTTAAAAGCTATATCAAAAGGTGCGAACTTAATATTATTATCAATAGCTGTTAAATAGTTTTCTAAACATAAGAAAACATCTTCTGCGATTCCGTTACAATTATCAAACTTGGCAGAGTAATCAAGAAATTTTCTGCTTCTTAAGCTGAATCCCCCATTGCCAACTCTATTTTTCTTAACAAATCTGCCAGCATTTGAAAGATTATTTCTATTCCATCTTTTTCTCCATTTTGTTGATGTTGGCCAAGGTGCGCCAATGTAATCATATTCAAGAAATTTTTCGTCCCAGTTTAGGGGGTTAACTATATGCCCATCGTCCTGGACCACTAAAACATGATTTGATGATGTGTAATTACCTATCTTCAACATAAAATTACTGTAGTCATGAATACTTTCAAATTTATCAATACTCACTGTTTCGTAATCTGAACTAATATTTTTTTCACTTGTAAATAAAATTGTCCTATTGAAAGAGAATGACTTGTTACAGTAATCTAATGCTTTTAATGACTCTTCAGGGCTTAGACAATTCGCTGAAACTAAATCTATAGGTAGATGTTTCTTCATTTTAATAATTAAATGTTATTTGCATTCTTTTAAATTCTATTATTTTTGAACATATATTGTGACATTTTTTAAATTAAGTTCATAAAAGATTTAAAAACGTAATATTATTCGTTTATGGTGAATCCAAACTTAACAACTACCTTTGTATTCGGCTTTGGTAGAAAAGAAAAGTTAACCTCTAATGATTTTCAAGCAAAAGAATTTTTTTATGGATATGAATATTTTACACAAAAATATAATACATTAATCATAGAAATGGAACATTTTGATCATAAAGGTAGTAGATTTCTATCATTTTTTGATCGAGTTATTAGGAAATTAACGGAATTACCTATATACACAAAAGATATCTTAAGCTTAAAAAATTTTCTAATCCTAAAGAAAACTGACAAGTTAATATTAACTACTGAACTATTGGGTCTCTCCCTACTTCCCTTGATATTATTAACTAAATTATTTAGAAATATCGATATATATGTAATTGTTATGGGTTTATTTGGAAGAAATCCAAGTAACAAACTCATACTATTATTTCAAAGAACTACTATCGGTTTACTTTCTAAAGTGGTTACTAATTATATATTTATAGGAAAGGGTGAATTTTTAGAAGCTCAAAGACAAAATAGAAAGATTAAATCAAAATTCGTCTACATGCCATTTTCTGTAGATACAAATTTTTGGAGTCCCCCAAAAAATCATGATTTAAAAGATAACAATGAGATTTTATTTGTTGGAAACGATGGTAAGAGAGACTACAAATTATTACTAAAAATTGCAGAAACTTTGGAAGATTTTAATTTTACAATTATTACTAATCAAATAAAAAATTGTGACCTAGAAAATGTAAATCTCATTCAAGGGAATTGGGGTAAAGGGATATTGACAGACCAACAAATGAAAAATTTTTATCAAAACTCTTTAATCACAATAATACCTATTAGGGAGACTTTTCAGCCTTCTGGTCAGAGTGTGGCTCTTCAGTCTATAGCTTGTGGGACGCCTGTACTAATATCAAAAACTAGTGGATTTTGGGATAAAGATTTATTTAAGGATGGTGATAATATATTTTTTGTAAAAGAAAATAATACTAACAGCTGGGAAGTAGAAATTAATAAATTGTATAAAAATAAATCAGCATTAGAAAATTGCTCTTTAAATGGTATCAAAACTGTTAAAGAACACTTAGATTTGACTAAGTTTTCTCAAAATTTATATAGATTGGTAACAGAGGCTGAATGATGTCTGGAGTAAATTAAAATTATGAGCAAGAAGGTATTAATTTTTGGAAGTAATGGTCTAGTTGGTAGTTCTGTATATGAAATCTTTTTAAATACAGGATATAAAATCTTCGCATCAACAAGAAAAGACACAGACTTATTTGTTCTTGATGAAGTTCGGGCCTTAATCGATTCATTTAAGCCCCAGGTCATAATCAATGCAGCTGCAAAGGTTGGAGGAATATTAGCTAATAACACTGAGAGAAGCGAATTTCTTATACAGAACCTAAAAATAAATACGAACATTTTGGAAGCATGTATCCCTTTCCCAGATATTAAAATAATTAATCTAGGAAGCAGTTGTATTTATCCCCTGAGTGCCAAAAATCCAATTAAAGAAACATCATTTATGGATGGAAAACTTGAACCAACAAATTCCCCTTATGCAATGGCAAAATTAACAGCAATAGAACTTGGGAGATCTTTGAATATCCAATTTGGTCATAAGGTTATAAACCTAATGCCAACTAATTTATACGGACCGAGAGATAATTTTGATGATAACTCAAGTCATGTAATACCAGGTTTAATAAAAAGAATGAATGATGCAAGAATTAATGGCTCGGAGAATTTTACTATATGGGGAACTGGTTCGCCCCTAAGAGAATTTTTATATGTTGCTGACCTTGCAGAAGCAATTAAATTTATACTAGAAAATGATATTGAAATTGATTTAATAAATATTGGAAGTGGACATGAAATTAGTATTCGTGACCTAGGAGAAGCTATTAAGAGCGTTGTGGGCTACGAGGGGCAAATTGATTTTGACAAAGCTAAACCTGATGGGAACCCTAGAAAACTTTTAGATAGTACCCTTATTAAGAGTCTTGGTTGGACACCAAAGGTAAGTTTGGAAGAAGGGTTAATCTATACGTTTGATTGGTTTAAAGAAAATATATAAAAGAAATAGTTTAGGTTGCGTTTTCCCAAGTAGGCTTAATTAAACCATTATCTAATAAAGTCTTTTCTTGTGTAGCTAACTCAATATCCTTTTCAACCATTAACTTGACTAAACTTTCAAAATTTACTTTAGGTTCCCAATTTAAGACATCTCTTGCTTTTGAAGAATCGCCAAGTAAGTGGTGAACTTCATTGGGGCGCTGGTATCTTTTTGAAGTTGTTATGTAGGTTTCCCAATTTAAATCTGCACTTTCAAATGCACTCTTAGCGAAATCCGAAACTTTATATGCCTTACCTGTCGCTAAAACCCAGTCATCCGGGGTATCGTGTTGCATCATTCTCCACATCCCCTCGACATAGTCACCAGCGTAACCCCAATCTCTCATGGCTTCCAAATTACCTAAAGTTAGTTTTTTCTGTAATCCAAGCTTTATCCTTCCGACTGCTCGAGAAATTTTTCTTGTTACAAATGTTTCACCTCTATACGGAGATTCATGATTGAACAAAATGCCATTGACACAAAACATGTTGTAAGAGTCCCTATATAATTTATTCAAGTTATGAGCAAAAACTTTTCCAGCAGCATAAGGGCTTTTTGGGTCAAATAAACTATCTTCATTTAATACTGTAGTCTCAGAACCACCGTACATTTCTGAGGAGGATGCTTGGTAAAACTTGACCTTTTTGTTGAAATTTCTTAATGGCTCTAGCAAAGATAGGACACCCAATGTGCTGGTTTGTGTAGAGAACACAGGTGTTTTAAATGAGACTGCTACATGTGACTGTGCTGCCAAATTATAGACTTCATCAGGTTCAATTTTATTAAGTAGTGAGCTTAATGAAGCCGAATCAAGTAAGTCTGAGTAGTGTAAATTAAATTGATTCGATTCAGAATACTCAGAAATAAGGGGGTCTATTCTAGATGTGTTTATTAAAGAAGACCTTCTGATAATCCCATGGACCTCATAATTTTTTTCTAACAATAGCTTAGACAAGTAATATCCATCTTGTCCTGTAACCCCTGTTATAAATGCTTTCTTCATAATTTGAATATAGTACTATTTCTAGAAAAAATATACACTATTTATGTACCAGTTTTTTCTTTATTAAAATTATAAATAATAGCCATATATGTATAGTAGATAAAAGGAAACCGAACACTTTCCATGGATGCATCGAAAAATGAAGTCATCAGGACCGGTAACATAAATAGTAAAATTTTTAAATTTTTATCGCGTTTGTAGAAATATAAAAATATAGAGATATGAAAAAATATAAATAGCATCAGATTAAATATTCCTCCTCTACCAAGTGCGTAGATTAAAAAATTATGTGGATTCTCATTTGTCCCATCTGTTCCAGTCCTCTCAGAAAAATTCATTGCAGGTAAAATTTCATTGTAACCAAATCCTCTATAAAACATATCATTACGACGATCACCTTGGTCTCTTATCACATTTCCTCTTGAATCTGTTGAATAGTCAGAGTACCAAAATATATCTCTACTGATATCTTGCCATATTTGAAGGCGCCAGTCAGCCATTTGTTCTTGTGAATACAACCTTCCATCCATTATGTAGAAAGAAGCAAAAATTTGAGACGTATTTTTCTCGTCAACTAGTTTTGATAAGTTACTGATAACATCCTGTGTACTAGAAATAGAAATATCTTCATAATTTTCTTGTCCTTGTTTTGTAAAATTAAAATTGCCGTAGATATGAAATGTAGAAGACAAGAAAATAAATATTGAAACCAACACTATAAAAAATGAGTAAGTTTTATTATTTTTTATAAATTTTGAATAATAAAGTAAATTGAAAATAACGAATAGGAATGCTGGAAAAAATGCACCTTTACTTTTAAATAATAGATATGGAAGATAAGCCGCACTTGAAAAAATGAAATAAACAAAATCTCGCTTACTATATTTAAAAACTAAACTTAAAAGAAAATTTGTAGCCACATAAGCAACTAATAAATCTGATGCTTTGACAAAATCAAATTTATCTGAATTACCTATAAAAAAATCAACTAATATTTGTGGGAACTTGATTGAACTTAAGATATATAAAATTGGTGGAAAGAGACTAAGAATGTAGACACTACTCTTTGATAGAGTAAAGTCTTTTAAAATTGTTATTCCTAATGTTAAAAAACCGAGAGTCCATATATAAGCACTACTTTGAAATGTGTAGGAATTCATGTAATCACCATTAGTTAAAAAATAAGTTAGTACAAAACTAATCACGATGAGCTTATGAATATAGGTATTAGCAATACCAAAATAAGAAGGTTGTTTACTTGTGGGATAAAAAAGTATCAAAAGTCCCAGAATTAGAGCAAATCCAATTAATATTTCCCCAATTCTAAAGTTTAAAATATAGACTCCTGTAAAAGATCTGCCAAATAGAACAAAGAAGGTAAATAAAACTAGATAGATTTGTTGTATAAATATGCTTTTAAAATCAAAATTAATTATTTTTTTCACTAGTAATTATCTTAGATTTAATTTTTAAATATCCACGTAAAAAATAATTATAAAAGCTTGTTAATAATCTAACTCTAAAAACTAATTTTAATAAAAAGTACTTAGTGAAGTAAATATATTTACTATAATTTTTGGAATTTTCTTGTGAATTCCTTTTATCAAGAATTCTGCTTTTATTGTCAATTAAGTTGACTATTTCTTTAAAATATTCTTCACACATTAACTCAGAGTTATAGGGATAATCTACTAATTTATCTTTATAAATGAAATAATCATCTTTAATTTTAAAAAGTTTGTCAATCAAATTATCTTCATCATAAGCTAATCCAAAATTATGACAAAATTCAGGAATTCCCCCACTGTTTAGATACAAAATCGGTAAACCACACTGCGCTCCTTCTATATGATGATTACCAGATGGCTCGTTCTTCGAAGCAGTGAAGTATAAATGATGTTTTTTTAATTCGCTTGCGAGCTCTTTTCCGTGTAATGGTTTTAAATGTTTAGAGAAATTAAATTTATATCCATCCGGTAGATTTCCGATGTATGTGAATTCAAAAAGATCAGAATTATTCTTCTCTCCAATAAAAGCATCAAGCTTTTTATAATCTTTAAATCCTTTGTTGGCATTAGTCCCCCAATGATGAGTAACTATTTTTAAAGGAGATTTACTGTCCCAATTTATTGCGTTGATATTATTAAAAATATTGGAATCAGCACCAGTCATGATCACTTGATTAGATTTTTGCTCCAATCCTTGCTTTTCATATAAATCTTGTAACCACTTACTTACAAAAATATTCTTATCGGAATATTTATTTGCTGAAATCATCAATTTGTTTACGCCTTGTGTATTTTTTCTTTCGTCACATTCATTAAATCTATGTATCACAAGTGTTTCTCTGTTAACGTAATTTAAATATTTTCTTATATCTTCGCCAGAAAAAGTAGCAGAGTAAGATGATTTACGTGGATCCGTCAAAATAATTACATCGATATCTTTATCATATAAATCATGAATGACTTTAACATTTTGTAATTTTAAATAATTTGCAAGATTTTTTACAAATAAATTTCCTCCTCCCCATGGACCTTCAAAAATTTTTGAGCCTATACTAACTTTCATAAATTTCGCCAAACATTTCTAAATAAAACTCAAATCCTTTTGGTATATTGTACTGTATTGCTTTCTGGTAGGCGTAATCTACATTTGGGACTGCAGAAATATGATTTTCCATATTAAATATTGATTTAGAATGCAGTATTTCAGATGCTAGACCAACGTCTGTTGATATCAACGGAGTTTTTGCTAAGGCAGCTTCCATTATAGCTGCAGGGCCACCCTCAACTCTAGAGGAGACGACATATAAATCTAAAATATTGTATAGTTCATTTAGTTCTTTTGTTGAAATCATTTCAAAATAAGAGAATTTGATATTGTTTTGATTAAGTTCATTGATTATGTAATCTCTTCTTGTCCCACAAAGAATGACTTTTATATCCTTACCAATTAATTTATAGTCTAAGATTATCTTTAAAAGATTATCTGGACCCTTTTCAAGTTTAGGACTTTTTCCATCTATCTCCGTATCTCTCTGAAAGGATCCTATTAAAAATTCTTCATTATTAATATCAAACTTTTCTTTAAGCTTCGTCTTATTTTTAATCTCAAACCAATTATTTTCATTAATCCAAAATGGTGAATAAAAAATTTTTTTATTAGTAATTTTTTGTAACTTAGCTTGTGTAATTTTAGAAATTACGTGATAAAAATTAACATACTGATCAAGAGATTCAAAATCCTCCATGTTAAATTTATTTTCGTCAATATGGTGGATTGTTACAAGAACTTTTTTTTTCTTAATTTGACTTTTGGATAATTTTTTCCATGTCCATGGGGAAATTATCCAAACTATATCACTCTTTTTGATATTTTTACAAGTTATAAAAGAATTATTAATGGTCCATTCATGTACAAAACGATCAACAATCCAATTTTCCTTAGGTGAATTTAAATAAATCTTCATCTATTTTATATTCTTTGGTTCAGTATTCCTTCTAACACACTCGGCATAATATTTCTGCTCATCTTTTTTTTCTATTGAGATATTACCCTCCATGTTTAAAATGTACAAAGGCTTCTTAATTATTTTTACTTTATAACCCTTCTCTATCAAATCATACATTAATTTATAGTCCTGTGAATAATAAAATTTTTCATTGTATTTTCCTACTTCAAGAATTGAGGTTTTCTTTATCATAAGTGATCCATGAATAAATGGGTTCTTAAATCTCATGACCAGTTTTTTTGGCATGTAAACAGATTTATTAGGAGTTACTTTATTTTGCTTCATAACATAAGCCCTTGTAGTGCAAGCATCAAGCTTGTATTTATTCATAAACTTAATTTGTTTTTCTATCCTTGTTACTTCACTTATATCATCAGCATCTTGGCGAGCTAAATATGTACCGCTTGAATGCTCAATTAGAAAATTTAAATTTTTAGTAAGTCCGAGATTTTTTAAGTTTTTGAAAACCTTGATATTATTAAAAGATTCTTCATATTTTTTACAAATATCAAAAGTTGCATCATTTGAGTTATCGTCAATGATGAGTATTTCAATATTTTTATAAGTTTGGAATAATAAGCTATCAATACTATCACTCAGATGTTTTGCTCCATTGTATACGCTTAAAAGTATCGTTACTTTAGGCTTACTTATCATTTAAAAACTTTCTGTTAAGTATGTAACTAATGCATTGTCGTTTAAGTATTTTTCTAAAAACATCTTATTTTTTTCTCCAACTTCTGATGGGTCATCAAGCAAAAAAAATTCTTTAATTTTTGATTCAAGATTTTTGTAATCGAATTGTTTGAAGCTAAATTCATAATCCTGTGGGAAAAATTCTGAAATTCCTCCTGAGTCTGGAAAAATTGAGGGTATTCCCATGAGACTTGCCTCGCATAATATAGTTGGCTGACCCTCAAATAGCTTAGTTGAAGTAGCAACCAGATTGCTTGCTTGAATATGATTAATTACTTCATTATTTGATATTTGGCCCAAAAATCTGATTTCCTTATTATCACGGTATTTGTTTTTAAGATATTTTAAATCAGGCCCATCCCCTATAATTTTTAAAGTAACACCCTCAATGTTTGCAGTTAAAAATGCTGCTATCATTTCCCTGACCCCTTTCTCACTGGAAACCCTTCCTCCATAAAGAATTGACTGTTCAATGGAGTTTAAGTCAATATCACTTATGTCCTTTTTTAGTTCAAGATTGTTAACTGCTACAGTCACAGGTTTTGTTATCTCCAAATACTCTTCAATGTAATTCTTTTGATGATTGGTAAGTACAAGTAGATTTATATCTTTATCTTTTAAGATTTTTAAATATTTTTTACCATAAATAATCATAAGTAAGGATTTAATGTAGGAGTTGGTGAAGTACTTATTAAATATCCTATTTTTTTTATAATCCATACCGCAAGCCTGACAGAAATTATTCTCAAAAATATGGGCTTCTTGCTGAAATGAGGAAGTGCATATGTATCTAAAATTATGAATTTTCAGAAAAGTTTTAATATTACTTTTCTTCAAAACCTTGAATATGCCTAAATTTGCTTTAAACCAAGTATTGTGCACTATAGCAATATCGGGCTGGAACTTTTCTATGCGTTCTCTCAGCAATTTGTTACTTTTATAATTATGGTTTGTTAAGAAAGCTATTAGATCTGATAAAATTGAAAGTTCACTATTTTCAAAATATAATGTTTCTACAATAAAAGATTTTCTCAAAGTTTCTACCTCATTTTTGACAGCAACATCCTCTCCTCCCTGGTTTCTATATTTTGTATGTATAACTAAAATTTTTTTCATCAGTACATAATCAGGATAAACAAATAGATAATTATTTGTTAACTTTATAAGTTAATATTAGATAATGAGATTGATATATTTTTTTACTTTTGACTATTCTCTCGAGACACTACGAAAATCAGGTAGTCTTGACCGTGAAATTAAATATTTTGAACATCTCAATAAGACTTACGGATACTCATTTTTCTTAGTAACTTATGGTAATGATAACGATCTGCATGTTTTAGATGAATATGATTTTATTAAAGTATTACCTTTATATTCTGTCTTTAAGAGGTGGGAGGGTAAACTTTTAAGATACATTTGTTCTTTTTTATACCCCTTTAAAATTAAAAAAATAGTTGGAGAATTTGAAATAATAAAACAAAACCAGCTTCTAGGAAGTTGGGTGTCTATAATTTTTAAAATTATAACTCAAAAAAAACTTTTTATCAGAACAGGATATGACATGTACACATTTAGTAAATTAGATAAAAAACCTTTTCATATAACTTTTCTTTATTACGCACTGACTAAATTTTCGTTATATTTCAGTGACATTTATAGCGTTACAAGCAGTGAAGATTTAAAAATATTGAATAAGATAAACAAAAATAGAAAAATTGAGTTAATACCGAACTGGATTGAAGACTTAAATTTTAAAGATTTTAACTTAAGGTCTTCTGTGAAAATATTATGTGTAGGAAGACTAGAGTATCAAAAAAACTACAGTTATTTATTCAATTCATTAGTTGGTAGGAATGTTGAAATAGATATCTACGGAGATGGAAATCTCTTAGATGAACTCAAAAAACAGGCTATAGATTTAGATCTTCGAGTAAATTTCTTAGGTACATTAGAGTATCAAGAACTGAAATACATCTACCAACAATATAAAATCTTTGTTTCCACATCATTGTTTGAAGGAAACCCTAAGAGTACTCTTGAAGCAATGTCAGCTGGTTGTGTTCCCGTTGTTTCCAAAATTCCAAATAATGTTGAAATTATAGATAATAAAAAAAATGGAATACTTTTTAATTACGAGGACAACTTAGGTGAATTAATTGAAAGCTTATTTCAAGATGTAGATATCTTAAGTAAAATATCTTTCCACTCACATGCAAATATCCTTAAAAAAAATGGAATTGATGTAATTGCTGATATGGATAATACCGTAATGCAAAAACTATAATTTTTTGTATTCTATTAAGCGTCTCTCATCAGAAAGTTTAATTGTAATTTGATTGTCAATTCCAACGAAGTCTTCGGGGTTATGAGTGGAATTAATTATAGTAATTTTTTGTTTATCAATAATTGAAAAAATTAGTCTCTTAGTATCTGTATCTAGATTTGATGTAGACTCATCTAAAATCAATATGTCTATACCTGCAGCTAATGCCCTAATGAATGAAACTTTTTGCATTTGACCTGTCGACAATGTCTTATTTGAGATTTCTTTATCTAAGTCTGAGATGTCTGAATTATTAAATAATTTAAAATCCTTGATAAGTTTTTCTAATTTTTCATCATCAACAGCTTTTGATATCCCATAGTTCAAATTATTCCTAAGTGTTGAATTTAAGATCATTGGAGTTGCGCTTACATAGCCAAATTTTTCAGTACTGGACTCCACGATACCCTCGTTGGGATAAAAAATCCCTGTCAGTAAGCCAAGTAAAGTACTTTTTCCGGATCCGTTAGGTCCTGTTAATATAGTGTGTTGATTTCTAGGGATGTTGAGGTTTAGATTTTCAAACATATAATTATCCATACCAAGATATCTAAAGCTAACGTCCCGAACAGAAACTGCGAACTCTGAATTACTGTTCTTATTAATTTTAAAATTATTAGCATTGATATACTTTTTATTGGTCTCTATTTCATATAGTTTTTCGAGATAAACATGAAAAGATGAGACAGTGTGGATATTTTTATTAAATACTCCTAAAGACTGAAATAGTCTAAGTAGTATTCCAATAAAGTCAAAAGTTAAATATCTCATAAAATCAAAAAATACAATTAGAATCGACAACAGAAGCAAGGTAAAGAAATTAGGCATCAAATAATTTGCAGTTCCAACTTTTATGTCATTGACTCTAGAAGAGTAAAAAGTTTTAAGACTAACTTCAAAATTAGTAACTTCATCTTTAACCTTCTTAATTATTTTTATTAAAAATAGATTATCTAATACTTTCTCAATATCCTGGCTTATTTTATTTCCGGATTCATAGGCTATATGTGCAAATTTTCTTCCTAATTTAGTTAGTAATAAAGTAGGTATAAAAAGTAGTACTACTCCTGTTGTAAATATAGCAACCACTGTAAAATTTGAAAATAACAAGTATCCTGAAAAAACTACAATTTGGATGAAGCTACCAATAAAAACTGCCAGAGTTGAATAGAAGCTTCCAACTTGTGGACTTAGATTGTTTATATAATAATAGGCATCTGAAATGGATACATTCCCTCGAGTAAACACTTCATTAAGCAAATGGACTCTTAAACTTTTTTCAATATTTATTTGTAGGTTCACTGTTATTACCTTTTCAAGATAGATAAATAAAAATCTTAAAAGCACAGCAATAGGTAAATAATATAAATTATCTAAAAAATAATTAATTATTGTATTACTAAATTGAATTTCTTGTGAAAATATCTTTGAAAAATATAAAATAATTAATATATCAAAAAAAACTAAAGCATTAGAAATTATTGCAAGTAAGAAAATTGTTTTCTTCTTATTTTTTGTCTTTGTAATTCTTGACACCTTTATAAGATCGTCAAAGAAAACTCTAAGCTTATTAATCATTTAAATTTTTGATTCATATACATTCATGTTAAATAGATTTGAATAATTATATGTACCCTTAATTAAAATATTCTAATGTATTTTAAGAAACTACATTTCAGTGAATAGATAACTTTAAGATGTAAGTTTTTATTTATAATTTAATTTTTGAATCTTTGTGAATAGCTAAAGTGTTATTTTCTAAATTTATATATTGGGTATAGTTTTTTGATTTCAAATAGTTTTTAATTTTGGTTTCATCAGATTTACTACTTTCATAAAATATTACAGGTTTAAGTTTTACTAATATATTCTCCGCACCAATCATTGCTTCCAACTCCATACCCTCTATGTCGATTTTAATTAAATCAACTCTTAAAAATTTAAATGAATTTAATTTTATCAAACTTACTTCCTCATGATCAGTAAGAACTGGTTGGTTATCAATTTTACTTAATGTGTTTCGATTTAGTTCTAGACCACCATAGTTTTTCTTTTCTTTATAGTCTAAAATAGGAACATTTACTACCCCCTCTTCTGCCCCTAAAGCAACGTTGTGGACAATAACATTTTTTATATCATTTAAGGCTAAACTGCCACACAAAGAATGAAAAATTTGTCTTTGTGGTTCAAAGGAATAGACATATCCCCAATCTTTCATTAACCTTGAAAATTCTAATGTGTGTACACCCAAATTAGCCCCACAATCTAGGGCCACAACTCCATTACCATATTTATCTCTTGACTGAATTAGAATTGATTTAAGGAAATTTACTTCATTAATCTCCCAGTTTCTATTAGATATAACTTCTTTACTAATGTACTGATCGTTTATATTGACTATGGTTTTTCCATGTGAGCTATTGATTACATTGAATGGCAGTTTATTATTAAAATTGCCATTTTTAATTTTCAGCAAACAAACTTTAGTGGCAAATTTAATATTGCTTGGACTAAATTTCCATTTAATATACTTTTTTAGATTTTTATTTTTTATTTTATTTAACAATTTAGAAATTATTGACAGCATACTTTTAACTAAAAAACATTTTATTAATTTTATTTCTATTAACTAAATTTCGCACTTGATGAATTGATTTTATGTAATACGAACTAAGCCTTAACAAAATTTTTATAAATAGGTTTCTTTTTTTTGCAATTAAATAGTCTTGATTTTTATCAGCCATGCTTAGTAAACGACCAAAAACAGTTTCACTATATCTAAAATCAGTACTTCCAATATTTTTATCGTGATTCATAGTTGGCTTGTTAATTTTATTTAAGTTACTATCTATATAAAATGCTGTTATTGATTCATAACTCGTAATTTTATAAATTGAATCATATATGTTTTTTTCCTTTGATACTTCGGCCTGAGGGTGTTTTTTGTGCATGTTAGAAATAATTCTTCCAATAAAATCAGTAAAGGTTTTAGTAGTTTTGTACCCAAACCTCTTTATATAGCTGGTGTGAGTATCCTCTATAACTATTATGCCGTTGTCTCGAATATTTGGAACTGCCTTGTTTAAAGTCAAAATTTGATCGTAATAGTCGTGGCTTCCATCATCAAGTAATATGTCTATCCCATTAACTTCTTTATGAAAATTATCCCAAAAATCTGAGTCATTTTGGCTTCCTATATATATTTCAAAACCATATTCTTCTAAGAGCTTGGCATTAGGATTTAGATCAACACCAACAATTCTTGAGTTTTTTCCAAAATATTCTTTCCACATAAAAAGTGAACCCCCGTTGTGAACGCCGACTTCTACAAAAGTTATATCTTTCCCTTTAAGCTCACTAAAGATTTCCTCGTAGATATAAAAATATGACTCCCATTTATGAGACTCTAAGGGGGATTTTTTATATAACTCATATAAATGTAAGTTATTTAAATTATTCATCTCATTCATTATATGTTTAAGATAATAGGTTTTTGCATATTGGTTTAATAAATTATTGATAAAAATCAATATTTCTTTAGTAAATATTATTTTAATTTTTTCTAAGTAATTGTTCTATCCAATAAAATAAATACTATCAGAAAAGATATTCAAATTTATAGAGCAATTGCAGTAATAGCTGTCATCCTATACCATTTTGACTCTGAAATTATCCCATTTGGCTATTTAGGAGTAGACTTATTTTTCATCATCAGTGGTTTTCTAATTTCTAAACAATTAGTTAGAGATGTGAATAGAAAAACCTTTAGTTTTAAAAATTTTTACTTTAAGAGATTCAAAAGAATTATCCCCGCATTAGTTTCAAGCTCTATTTTTACTATATGTTTAGGCTATTTTAATCTATCACTAGAACACTTTTATGAACTATTCAGGGGTTTAAAATATTCACTATTATTTTTCGGTAATGTCTTTTTTGCACAAATAATAGACTACTTCTCTATTGATACCGAAAGAAATCTAATTGTAAATTTATGGAGCCTAGGTGTAGAGGAGCAGTTTTATCTTGTATTTCCATTTGTCGTTTTAGTTGGCTCTAAATTTAAGAAGATTAAAATTTCATTTTTCTTCAGTCTTTGCTTTTTTATTTCTTTAATAAGTTATACCCAACTATTTTTTGAAACATTATATTTAAACAAAGTTTTTTTTGAGTTCGAAAAGTATCTATTTTATAGTCCTTTCACAAGAACTTCACAATTTTTGATTGGTGCACTAGCTGGTACATTTAAAGTTAACAACTTAAAAAAACTTACCAAATTAAATTTCATATTTTTGTTTCTAGTATTATTTATTTTATTCTCAAAAGTCAATTTTAATAACCCTTTGATTATCTCCTTTCTTGGTTTCATACTACTAATTAACGAGACTCAGTTCTCTCAGCGTATTTTTTGGAATTTATTAGTTCATATTGGAAATATCTCATACTCTTTATACCTGTTTCATCAGCCTATTTTGGCAGCTATTAGAAATCATAATTTTTACACAACACAAAATTCATCAAATTATATAAATATGGAATCGATTTTAATTCTTTTTGGAGTTGTCATATTTATATACTGTGTGTCTATTGTGAATTTTACATTTGTAGAAGAAACTTACAGACGTCCAGAAAAATTTTCTTTTAGTAACTTTAAGTTTGTATTAATTATGTTTTTTTCAGTTATCATTATTAGTAATTCGCCAAACATTATTGGCAGTTTATACTCTCAAAATATTTATCAATTAAATGAAATAAATGATGATTTCAGTCTAAAACCAGGAACAAATTATATAAGAGACAAAAATAATCAACTATGCATTGATAGGGACAACATAAATAATTTATGTCAGTTTGGCAGGGGGCAAAAAAAACTATATGTACTCGGCGATTCTACAATTTCTTCAATTGTTGCATCTTTCTTGACAAAGGAACTTTTGCAGGAGTATAAGATTTATGAATATACGAAATCAGGGTGTTATCCAGTAATTGGTAGCTGTAGTTTTCAGTCTGGAAACCAATATTTTGAGGATGTAACTGAAATTGAAAACTCAGTAATCCTAATGGGTGGAAATTATAATGTTAAGTCGATGAAGGTTGCTGAATTGAGAGAAACAGTAGAGATGTTTCTCTCAAAAAATAATAAAATTGTTTTATTAGGCTACATACCTAGCCCAAGGTTTGATGAATCAATGTATTTTAAAAAGAATGGAACATATCTAAAATCAAATAATAAAAACCATCAGCTTAATGAACTTTTAAGTAATCAGTCATTCAAAAAAGAGGTAGAAAAAAGCGGAATTTTAAGATATCAAAATATAGAATACCTGGACATTTTTAGAATATTCTGTAGCGATTCTGAATGTAATTATTTTAAGGGAGAAAATTTTTTGTATATAGATGGTTCACATTTATCTACAGAGGGGGCAAGTAAACTATTCACAGAGTCAAACCTTGCTGAGGTATTAGATTATTGATGACAAATTGGTTGATTTTCTAAATATTGCAGATAATTAGTGAAATTATAAAGTAAATTAATTTAGGGTATCATTGACAATATGATTAAAGAACTTTCTGTATTACTTCCTCTTCATAATAAAGAACATTGTATTGAAGATACAATTAAAGCATTACTTAGTACTAACTTAATAGACAAGATTCAGATTATCATTGTTGAAAATGAATCTACAGATAACTCTCTACTTACAGCAGAAAAAGTGGCTAGAAGTATGAATGCTGAAACAGATATTACGATTTTAACATCCACAAAAGGTAAGGGTAATGCTATACGTGAGGGTATCCCTTTTATTAAGTATGAGTGGTGTCTAATTACGGGGGCAGATTTGCCCTTTGGTTTAACAGCAATTGAGTTCTTCTCAAAGTCCTCTAAAAAATATGATTTATATCTTGGTTCTAAAGGCCACCCTGAAAGCATAATCTCTAGAAGATTCTCAAGAAGAATCTACAGTCAATTTTTTTACCTTCTTAGAAAGAAATTTTTAAAACTGAATTATTTAGATACCCATGGATCAATGATTGCCCGTAGTAAAAATTTGAAAGAAATAAATAAAATTCTTGTACAAAAAGAATTTTTTATTGACACTGAAATTGTATTCAATTTTGAAATACTGAAATTTAGAATTATAGAAATTCCTGTGACCCTAATAAATGATGACAGGGTATCTACTGTAAAGCCTCTAATAGACGGACTAAAAATGCTCAAAGAAACTATCATCCTTGGTTTACGAAAGAAGTAAAACTAATCACTAAGTTGGTAAAGTTTTATATCTTTATTTTTGGATATCAATGTATAGTTTTTAAAATAGCTCTCAGGAATGTATAAGCTACACTCTTTTTCGCAGAATAAATATTCTGGTTTATCTTCTAAAATAACACTAAATTGATTCTCAACAATATATCCAAGTTCCATTAGCTGTTCAAGCAAAAGTTTATAATCTTGTGCTTTAGCAATAATATTAGGGTGGACTACTGGGGTAATCGGTTTAATACCGGTGTAGAAGTAAATTATATGATTATCCAGGGCAAGAAGATTTTTTTCAGAATCTATATAATTTACAAAAGATTTAATTTCATAGTTTCTTTCGATTTCTGAATAATTTGACAGATTGTAAATTGATTGTTTAGCAGGAGATAGAATATTTAAGAATATTAAGAGAATAATCCCGACATAAACAATAGATTTTTTCTCGTACAAATTTTTTATGAGAAAAATTAACAAGATCGAAGCAAATGGAAATAGTTGTATCAAATAGTGATAAAAAAACCTTCCTCCAAGCAGAATAGAAATTAAAATTGAAAAAAATATTACGATATTAAGCGAGATTACATCTGGAAAATCAATAATTAATTTCTTAGAATTTGTTTTACTTTTAATGAAATACCTCATTAACAAACTAACTAATAAAAATACAAACCATATCTGGATGGAAAAAACCCCATCAAGAAAAATAGTTGGTAATGAACTAGTAACAAAATCGAGAAAGTTTTCTCTAATCACTGTATTTCCTAAAGGTATAACAAAAACAGAATAGAGAAATTCTTTTAAAGCTCCTTCAAAGATGTATATCAGCATGAATGTGAATAATGGGCTTAGCCCTCCAGATAGAAAAATCATTACCTTTTTAGTGGAAACCTTTTGTCTATAAAGATATACAAGTAAACCAATAACGACAAAGGCAATATTAGTTCTAGTCAAAACTGACAATGATATTGCAAAACCACTCAAGAAAAAGTTGTGATTACCATTATTTTTTAAGAAGGTTAATGAAAGTAGTATAAAAAATGTAGCTGTAAATTCAGTCATAGTTGGTTGTGAAAAATCAAAACTGACAAAAATGATGTAAACTGAGGCAGCTAAAACTCTCTCAAAATTTGTAAAGATATCTTTTGTTAAGTGATAAATTAATGCAGCAGAAAGAAATATAAGAAAATCTCCAAGAAGTCTTGTCACAAGCAAAGATGGTCCAAATGTTTTAAAAGCAAAACCTATAAGTATAAAATGCATAGGTGGTTTTAAGTCCCATAATTCTGTATAAGGTAAATTTCCCTCATAGAAACTATTACCCATCAAGATAAAAGTGGTTTCATCCCAATCGATTACTTCATTTCCTATTGAAGAAAATTGAGTCAGAAAAACTAAAATTATAAAAAAAGAATAGATCTTAAACAAATGACCACAAAATAAAAGATTAACTACGTAATCTAATTTTTTTTTAGCATTAGTTAATAGATTCTTCATGTACTGTAGATAATAATATTAGGTAATACGATATTTAAAAGTTACGTTTTAATATTTATAGGGAACTAATTATTTTATTAATAAAAAACTGATACTATTTCTAGTTAAAAAAAATATCATTGATTCTTTCATGCTAAATTAGTTTCCTAACTCATAGTATAAATAATCAGAATAACAACTTTCTAAAGCTAAACCATTAGCACATTCGGGGAAGTCGAGATTGACTTTTTCCTTCAAACTGTCCTCCTTTGTACTTATGATTATGTTAGATAGAAGAAAAACAGCAAACACTAAGTTTGTGAAAATATTTTTATTTTCTAATTTTAATTTGGATATAAATATTAAGTAAATTAGAGAATTAAAAACTAAAATTAACAGCAAATTCGAAAAGAATAATGAAATGACACTTAATATAAAAATATTTTGAATATCTTTAGCAAAGATTCCAGCAACTAAACAATAAAAAAATATAAAAATAATTATTAGTGTAAAGTGTTGTGTTTGACGAATATATTTCAGAGGACTAAGTATCCAAAACCATAGGTAAATTACGAAGACACTTAATAATAGGGCTTGAACATTTAATCCAAAAAAATTATTAATTGACTCTTTGTTGTAAAGAAAAATCATGCCAAATAAGATTGGAACAACTAAAGTTCTGATTAATGATGCTGAAGACCAACCTGAAACTTCTGATTCTCTTAGTTGATTAAGTATCAAATCCACAGAAATATTTCTTGCACTTTCAACACCAGAGGTGTCAAATAAAAATATAAAACCAAAAAATTCACTAAAATAAATAATGAAATTCTCAAAACCTGTCTTAATTATTATTAATGTATACCAAATTACAAAAGGGATAGTTATGGGAATTAGATCTTTAATAAACCTTTTATATTTTTTCTCAACAGAGGGTGTAAATATCAAATCAGCTATAAAAAATATAGTGAATGGTAATGCTAATAAAAATTTTCCATAAATAATTGATGAACTAAAAAGGAAAAGAGATAATGGACGTTTTTTTGAAAACAGAAATAAAGAATTTACAAAAATAATTGTAGAAGCTATTTCTCCCAATCCATATAAAGCTCCAATCCACCAAGGTACAAGAGTTACTTGAACTGTTACGAATAAAATTAAATTATTCAAACTCAACTTGAAATACTTCGAGAGTAAGTAGGAAAATATAATTTGTAACAAAACAACATAATAAAAATTGGAGATTCTTGAAATTACAAAATTTTTACTCAAACCCCAACCAGCCACACCTCCGACTGCAGAAAGAGGACCCGATGTTAGTCCTGCCCCATAGTTACCTGGTATAAGAGGTTCTGCAACAAAATTTAATGTTGTAAAAAAACTATAACTTGATGCTAAGGAAATTATTTCATCTTCAAATGTATTAATCACATTAGCATTTATAAATACAAATTGGTAAATAAAATAGTTCAGTACAGAAAAATACAAAATTTTTAATACTAGTAAATACTTACCGTTGACTTGTAAAGCATCTTTATAAAAATTTATCATATTTTGATTTTAGTGTGAGTTTAATCTATTTATCGTTCAATATAGCTCATTGCATACAAGCCCTATGAGTGTGTTGAGTGGTAATGAATGGTAAGTGAAACAATGAGCGAGGGTTGGTTGGTGGTTGGTTTTGGTAGAACTTCCTAAGTTCCTAAAGTTCCTTGATGACTTCTTGTTGTAGTTCCTCTAAACCTTGAGCTACTTCTAAGACTATTTATAATTAAGGTTTCTCATTATGTAGACTTTATTTTCAGGGGTATTGAACATAATATTTATAACCTCTAGAAACTGGATAATAACAACAGAAATTAAAGAAACTAATAAATTTTCAGTAGCACGTGTCCTCTTGAAACTACCTTTAAAAGTTGAAAAACGAGCATTGAAAGTTTTCTCTATTTTTAAATCCATCTTGCTTGCAAAATTATTAAATGAAGCATCAGAAAAATAATATAGGTGGGGTGAGTTAGAATTTTTTTGCCATAATCTATTCCAAATAAAATCAATTTTAAAATATATCAATAACTTAGATAATTTGAAAATTGCTCCTTTAAAATTTGGCACTTCAATTACAATAAACTCTACATTGCTGTTGATAATTTTTTTTAAACTATTTAGTGGAGATGTCAAGTGTTCTAGTATGTGAGACATAATTACCACATTTTGAGATACTTTCATATCAAAATTTTCAATATCCATCTGAATAAAGTCAATACCTCTCTCTTTATAATTATCTTGAAAAAAACTATCAATATCCACAGCCGTACAGTTGTAGCCAAGTTTATTTGCAAAATTTATATAGCCTCCAAAACCAGAGCCTATCTCAATAATTTCTGATGCATTGGTATTACGTGTAATGAAGTTAAAAATATTTTGGAACTGCCTACTTCTAGTTTCACTTTGAGAGCTCCCAACATTTTCATGTCCAAACAAAACTTTTCTCTCACTTTTTTTTATGTAAAAGTAGTGTTGGCAATCTTTACAAAAGTAAATTTCGTAGTCTCCACGAATCCTAGATCCACTATTGCTACAACTTAAACAATTTTTTTTATTTTTCATTTTTTATAGTGGCCAGAGGCAGAATCGAACTGCCGACCCCTTGTTTTTCAGACAAGTGCTCTACCGACTGAGCTATCTGGCCGTA
>MDTC01096665.1_pt1 | contig 42461 bp, 41 predicted proteins | sample 811181 | NCBI WGS metagenome assembly MDTC01 (sample SAMN05326644, study PRJNA326480) | marine metagenome | isolation source: seawater | place: Pacific Ocean: North | collected 2011
AAAAATTAACATCCTGCATACCCAGAATACAACCACAAATAAAAGCATATACATTAGTCTTTTCCAAACTGGCACGGACTTTAAATTTGCCTCATAATTATAGGTATAGTTAGCATTATTGTCGTCAGTTAAATTGATTTCATCATCATCTTGCATATCAAAATCCTATTACTTATCTATTATTTTCTGGGAGTTAGGTACATAACTATATCAGCTCTTACAACTTCACGCTCATTGGTATCAGTCACTATTACCGGTACAAAAACATCTGCTTTCTCACCTTCTTTAATTTCCGGCATAACCGCCCTCGCTTTTATATGAGTATTTGCAGGTAACAAATAACTAATACTCATACCCTTTGGAATCCAGCGCATACTTGAAACTAAACCAGCCTCCATCAATGTTCCTGCTGCTAACTCACAAAGATTAGCTACTGCAATCACATGAATTGTTCCCAAATGATTAGTTACACTTCTTTTTTTCTTCATAGCAACCTCTACTACCTCATTACTATATGTAATAAATGAAGGTGAAATAGTTGAGAAATATGGTACTCGCCAACAAACTAATTTTGCAAAAAACCATCTTCCTATTTGATTGCCGCCAATCACACCCCAGACTTTTAAGACTACAGATTCTTTATGCATCTTGCTCAGTCTTCGGTTGGTGAATACGCCCAAACAAAACCATCACTATTTGGCATTTTAACATTTGGCAAGGTGCTCAATGACATTACTTCTTCTTCAGAGATAATATCATTGAGATGAAGTATATAAGCAGTTAATGAATAAACCTCATCATTCGATAAAGTCCCTGGCATTTGGTAAGGCATTGCTCGTCTAATATAGTCGAATAAAATAGTTGCATGGGGCCAGTAACTCCCTACTGTTTTTTTAGGAATTGGACCTTTAATAGTGCCATGACCACCGACCAAATCGCCATTAATGCCACCTATTGCATTCTTCCCATGACAAGCAATACATTGCACTTCATAAAGTAACTTGCCTTTGTTAGCATCGCCCGAACCTTGAGGTAAACCATCGCCATTAGGCATCACAACGAAGTCAACCCGATCAATATCTTCAATTGAGATCGAATTCCCTAAATTTGGATTCTTATTTATAATTAACCCATCTGCCATCAGCGATCGAGTCAAAAAAAATATGCATAGCGCTAAAATCCTATAAATAGGCATTATTAACCTCCCCTTTCGCATCGATACTCCAAGTTTGAATAGCATTAAAGTGATAAAAGGTGTTCTTAGCTCGGCCGATAAACCACTTATCCCTCGTAGGCTGTAAGTTCCCTTTATCATCAATAGCGCGACTCATTAGGGTTGCTGGCGCACCATTCCATTTCCATGCAGATCGAAAACGCGTTAATGACTTTGGCAATACATGTTGATCAAGTATTGCTTCAGCCCATGTCTTACCTCCATCAGCTGATAATTCAACACTTTTGATAGACCCTGCACCTGACCATGCAATACCTTTTATTTGGTAGATTCCCTTACCACTCATATTCAGAGAGAATGACGGACTTGTGATTACTGACTTTACCCCCATTGGGAATGTAAACAATTGGGCAATCCCATTATCCATCAAATCCGAATACTTTGATGTCTCATCTTTAGTCATTGACGGTCCGGTTGTTACCTTGATGGTTCTTAACCATTTAACACAGGCGTTACCCTCCCATCCCGGTAAAAACAATCTCATAGGGTAACCATTCGACGGTCTTAAAGGTTCACCATTTTGGTGTGTAGCAATTATTGCATCATCCATAATTTTTTCAATCGGTACACTCCGACTCATGATTGCTGCGTCTGATCCTGAAGCTATAATCCACTTACCTTCTGGTTTGATACCAGCCTCATCAAGTAATATCTTCAAGGGAATCCCTCCCCATTCACTACAGGACACAAGCCCATGCAGATCACTCGCTTTTCGTTGTAATGGTTCTGGAGACATCATATTACCGCCACTATTACCGGAACACTCTAAAAACTGAATATTGGAAGTATGGTAATAGCGGGATAAATCCTCCATTGAAAATGATAAAGGACGCTCAACAAGACCATGGATAATTAGTCTATGTTGATTCGGGTCAATATCTGGAATTCCTGAATGATGTCGCTCAAAGTGCAATCTACTTGGCGTAATAATTCCGTCAAGATATTCAATAGGGGTTCTAGATGCCCCTGAACCTATGGTACCTGGTTGACTGCCTACACCAGCTCTTTTTATATGCGCCTCATAACTCGATGGCCCAGACTCTCCCATTCCAGCGCCTGGTTGCTTCATCCATGGAAATCGTGCTTTACCTTCAGAACCCAATGCACCAGAGGATAATAATCCACTACCAACACCAATACCCGCCTTGAGAAAAAATCTTCTGTCTAAAAGACCATTATCAGCAGCAAAATCTATATTTTTGGGTATTTTTTTCATTTTAACAACCTTATATATTACAATAATTTAGTTTATATAAATTTCATAAATATATGAAACAATTAATATTTTAATGATTTTTCAATATCTTCGATTAAATCATCAACAGCTTCAATACCAACAGAAATTCTCACCAGATCTTTTGGTATTGGGCTTCCAGCCCCTTCAATTGAATACCGGTGCTCTATCAAACTCTCAACCCCACCTAGAGAAGTAGCTCGAATAAAAACTTTGCAAGCCTTAACAAGCCTCAATGCGGTTTGCTCACCACCTTTGATGCGTAACGAAAGCATCCCACCATAACCACCTCTCATTTGTTCTTTAGCAATCCGATGTCCAGGATGACTAGGTAGACCAGGGTAAAGAACTTTTTCAATAGCTTGATGACCCTCAAAATATTGCGCAATTTTGTGCGCTGAATCGCATGCTTGTTTAACCCTTAATGATAGAGTTCGCATGCCACGCTGAAGTAACCATGCCTCAAATGATCCGATAATAGCTCCACCTTGCACTCTATTTCTTCTTATACTCTCCCAAAAATCATCCTTTTTCTTGCAGATCAGTGCCCCAGCTACAACATCACCATGTCCATTTAGGTATTTTGTCGCAGAATGCATAACAATATCTGCTCCATACTCAATAGGTCTGGTAAGTACTGGCGTTGCAACAGTTGAATCAATAACTAGTTTGGCACCGCATGATTTTGCAATTTTTGCAGCCGCTCTTATATCAATAATATCCCATGTGGGGTTACATGGTGTCTCTATCCATACTAACTTAGTTTTTTTTCTCACAATACTGTCTGCAAGCGCAGTAGCTTCTGCAGCATCATAAAGAGTTAGACCAATACCCCATTTATTTGTAAAGTCAATTAGCCACTCTCTAAGGCCCCAGTACATTATTGTTGGAGCAACAATATGATCACCAGGACTCAGTGCATGAAAAACACTTACTGCCGCTGCCATGCCAGAGCTAAAAAGCAATGCTTCTTCACCCCCTTCTAATTTTGCCAACATATCTTCAGGTATTTTATTAGTTGGGTTCTCATCTCTACCATAGCTGAATTTTTCAGCTATTAGGTTGTATTCATCATCTCTAGCAAAGGTCGTTGAGGGGTGGATTGATGGCATAATTGCACCAGTATCCAAATTATGACCACCATATGCCTGTGCAATCTCTGTTTCACGACTTAATTTTGATGTCATATTTAAATCCATTTTTATTAAATCTAATAAAAGTTATAACTAAAAATACACTATACTTGATTTATGGCATACATATTACTTGGTTGTATTATTATAGCACTTGTTTTTATCCCTGGTGTTTGGGTAAATCGCGTCCTAGAGAAATACTCTCTTCCAGCTGATCGATATTCTGGTTCAGGATCAGAGTTAGCACGTTTCTTACTAGATGCTAATGCATTACAACATGTAAAAATTGAAGAAACAGAAGATGGTGATCATTATGACCCTGCAACAAAAACTGTCAGACTGATTAAAGAGCGATTCAATAGCCACTCACTGACAGCTATAACAGTTGCAGCCCATGAGGTTGGTCATGCAATTCAAGATGGAGAAAACTACGCTCCATTAAGATTACGAACTCGGCTTGTAAAATTATCCAGAGGAATTGAAAAAATTGGAGCTGGAATCCTTATGATCTCACCATTTATTGGTATTATAACCAAAGCGCCTGGTTTAAGCGCCATCACTTTTATCTCAGGATTTATAACCCTGCTTTCATCAACTTTGATACATTTTGTAACATTACCTACAGAGTTAGATGCAAGCTACAAAAGAGCGTTACCTATCCTGAAGAGTAACAAGATACTCAAACCTGGCGATCACAAGCATGCATATAAGATTCTCACAGCAGCAGCACTTACGTATGTATCTGCATCACTAATGAGCTTGTTAAATATAGCGAGATGGTGGACGATGCTAAGACGCTGAATCCTTGATCCTATCACCAAATAACTTCTTAAAAGTTTGCACGTAATATCGCATATGCTCGGGTTTATCCATACTAACTCGAGACCAATTTGTAAATGGCGGAAATGGTCTTCCAGAAGCGATGCCATGCTCTAATAATGTTGAATTTATTTCATTTACATTTATACCAGTCTTGAAAAAAGTAAAGTTAGCATTCGATTTAATATAACGTACATTCAATTCTTCAAACATTTCTTCAACGAGATCCAGTGATTCCCTATTTTTTCTTCTAGAGAAATTTTGAAATTCCTGATCTTGATAACTAGCGTAAGCAGCTTGGATCCCTAAAATACCGTTTTTACCAGTCCTCAATTCTCTAATTTGTTTGATCTGATCTGGATGCGCGAAACCAAAGCCTACTGCCATGCCTGCTAATCCATGTATTTTAGAGGCAGTTCGCGCCACAATGATGTTTCGATGGCCTTCAGCAATCAGGTCAATCATTGAGCCATAATTTGGATCTTCAACGAACTCATAGTAAGCCTCATCAACAAATACCAATCTTTCCTTAGAAACCTCAATAACAAAATCTCTTAGAGCATCTTTATTAATAATATTCGGTATCGGGTTATTAGGATTTACAAGATAAACCATTTTTGTGTCGGCTCTTATAGCTCTTGCAACCGCATCAAGATCACATGCTAAATTTTCATCTACTGGCACTCTGATAATCTCAGTGCCTACTCTTGAAGCGTATCTGACTAAATCTTTATAAGTTGGGTCAACACATACAACTGATCCTTTTTCCCAGCTAGCAATCAAGCCGCCTACTTTTAGAATTTCTCCCGAGCCTGTTCCAAGAGAAATATGATCTGAAGTAACATTATTTTGTTTTGCGATTAATTCAACTAATTTTCTTCTATCACCACCGCCATATCTATTCGTTAAATCAATTCCTTCATTTATCGCTTGCAATGCCAATCTTGATGGCCCGTATGGATTTTCATTCTTATCAGCTCTAACCAATTCAAATGGCTTAGGAATGATATCAGCGGCTAACAGCTGACTGGACAGAGGGTTGATGGCAGTTAGTGCATTAACACCAAGTAATGCGCCGCCTGACAATAAAATTCTACGCCTGCTTATATTTTCCATAATACATTACCTTTCCCTAAGAGAATTTGATATTAATTTATACCAGTTATTATAGCTTATCATTTTCCATATTTGTTGAATTTACTGCAATAGAGAGATCTAATTTAGCGGGTTTTTAACTCTATTTACCAATTAAAATAAAGCTTAGCTCTAATCTTTTGTATATTTTCGTATATTTCAGTGGTTTACGACTCGTTTCGCTGATAATATGCGCGCGCAACAATATCTTATTAACAAACAATATTAAATTAACAAAAGAGTATAGATAAGTCATGAAAGATCTTAATTCATACAGAAATATTGGTATATTCGCCCACGTCGATGCTGGCAAAACAACGACAACTGAGCGTATCTTGAAATTAACTGGAAAGATTCATAAAATTGGGGAAGTCCATGATGGGGCTGCAACAACGGATTTTATGGATCAAGAGCAGGAACGAGGAATAACCATACAATCTGCAGCAACTAGCTGCACATGGAATAATCATCGTTTAAACATTATTGATACCCCAGGGCACGTAGATTTTACTATAGAAGTTTATAGATCTCTCAAAGTGCTAGATGGTGGTGTTGGTGTTTTTTGTGGCTCAGGTGGTGTAGAACCGCAATCAGAAACAAACTGGCGATATGCTAATGAATCAGAAGTATCACGTATTATATTAGTTAATAAATTAGATCGTATTGGAGCAGACTTTTTAAGAGTAGTGCAACAAATAAAAGATATACTAGGCGCTAATCCTTTGGTTATGGTTCTACCAATAGGTATCGAAGATAACTTTAAAGGTGTTGTTGACTTACTAACAAGAAAAGCATGGATCTGGGGAGATTCCGATGATCCAACTAATTTTGAGATTGTTGAGCCTCCTGAAGATATGCATGCAGCCATTGAAGAATGGCGAGAAAAATTAATTGAAACTGCCGTTGAGCAGGATGATGACTTACTAGAGAGTTATTTAGAAGGCGAAGAGCCTAGCATTGAAGACTTAAAAAAATGTATACGTAAAGGCACAATTAACTTGGAATTTTTCCCGACTTTTTGTGGATCTGCATTCAAAAATAAAGGTGTACAAAATGTCCTAGATGCAGTGGTTGATTATCTTCCAAGCCCTACCGAAGTTAAGCCTCAACCTGAGGTTGATCTAGAGGGTAATGAGACTGGTGAATATGCAACTGTTGATCCTAATAAACCATTAAGAGCTCTAGCTTTTAAAATTATGGATGATCGATATGGTGCCTTAACATTTACAAGAATCTATTCAGGTCTCCTTAAAAAAGGGGACAATGTTCTAAATACCTTTACAGGTAAAACAGAGAGAATTGGTCGTATAGTTGAGATGCATGCAGATTCTAGGGAAGAGCTTGATTATGCTCAGGCTGGTGACATTGTCGCTTTATTGGGTATGAAAAATACGAAAACAGGACACACGCTGGCAGATGAAAATAAGCCCGCCACATTGGAGCCAATGGTATTTCCAGATCCTGTAATCTCAATCGCTATCTCACCTCAAGATAAAGCTGGTACTGAGAAATTAGGCATCGCATTAAATAAAATGGTTCAAGAGGACCCCTCTTTCCAAGTCGCTACTGATGAAGATTCAGGAGAAACAATTATCAAAGGAATGGGTGAATTACACCTAGACATTAAAGTTGATATCCTTAAAAGAACGCATAATGTTGAAGTTCAAATGGGCAAACCTCAAGTTGCTTATAGAGAAACTATAACTCAAGCAGTCGAGGATACATACATCCACAAGAAGCAAACTGGTGGCTCTGGTCAATTCGCGAAAATAGACTATGAAATAGAACCAGGAGAGCAAAATAGTGGTTATACCTTCGAATCACATGTAACTGGTGGGAATGTTCCTAGAGAGTATTGGTCAGCAGTTGAAAAAGCATTTCAATCCAGCATGGATGAGGGAACGTTAGCAGGATTCCCATTACTTGATGTTACTTTTAAATTAATGGATGGTGGTTTCCATGCAGTTGACTCATCTGCAATGGCTTTTGAATTGGCGACCAAAGCTGCATATAGGCAATCAATACCTAAAGCTGGTCCACAACTACTTGAGCCAATCATGAAGGTTGATGTTTACACACCAGAAGATCATGTTGGTGATGTTATTGGAGATTTAAATCGCAGACGCGGCATGATTAAATCACAAGATACAGGTCCAACAGGAACACGCGTGAATGCGAGTGCCCCTCTTGCTGATATGTTTGGCTACATCGGTGATCTAAGGACAATGACATCAGGACGTGGTCAATTTTCAATGGAATTCTCGCACTATGCACCCTGCCCAAACAATGTTGCAGACGATATTATTAAAGAAACTCTAGCTAGAAAAGCGGCAAAATAAAACACTCGGAATGCAATAACTCGTCGAGCTATTAATTAGTTCGACGAGTCTATCTATTTATGCTATTTCGAGAGAAAAAACAGTTCGGCCAAATGATTTTACCTTGCGAATAAAATCATCCTGCAAAACGTATAAGCATGGAATTAGAAATAGGGTAATCACAGTGGCAAAAATGATTCCAAAGGATATCGAAATCGCCATTGGAATAACAAATTGAGCTTGGGTGCTTGTTTCGAGCATTATTGGCATTAAGCCAATAGCAGTTGTTAATGATGTGAGTGAAATTGCTCTAAACCTCTGGGTGCCTGAAGTTACTACAGCATCAATTATGCCTACCCCCTCCTCACGTGCCTTATTAATAAAATCAACCATTATAATACTGTCATTGACCACCACCCCAGCCAAAGCAACTAAACCAAATAATGAAAACATACTAATAGCCTCATCTAATACTATATGACCGATGACTGCACCAATTAACCCAAATGGGATCACCGACATGATAACTATTGGCTGTATATATGATTTAAGTGGTATGGCAATTAATATATAAATTAAAAATAATGCAGCAACCGAAGCCACAGTTAATTCATTCAATAATTTAACAGTTTCATTGCTGGTTCCCTCTAATTCAAATTCTAGTTGGGGAAATTCACTTCTTAATTCTGGAATGAAGTTATTTATTATATCGGCTGTAACGACCCTAGGTTGAACTGTTGCTGCATCAACGTCAGCGGAAACTGTAACAATACGTTTACCACCCTCACGCTGAATATTGGAATATGCAGTGCCAAAGCTGGCAGTTGCAACAGAAGAAAATGGTACTTCATCTCCTTGACTGTTTCTAATACGCATTGACTCGAGATTACCAATTGATTTTCTGTCACTCTCTGGATATCGAACCATCACTTTAATTTCATTCTTACCTCGTTGAATACGTTGTGCCTCTTCACCATAGAACGCTTGCCTGACTTGCCTGCCTACTGATGCCATTGAAAAACCTAAAGCCTCAGCTTCAGGCTTAACATCAAGTTTGATCTCTTCGCCACCTACACTTAAGGAGCTTCTGATATCAAATACACCTCTATACTCTCTTAATTTTCTTTCCAATGTTTTAGATGATTGTTCTAACTGCTTTATGTCTTGACCAACAATATTAAAACCCAAATCAGAACCCCCACCAATACTTCTCCCAGAATCAAAAGTTAATTTCTTAACTCCCGGCATATCATCAATTCTGGATCGCCACATATTCTCAACCTCTAAAACAGTCACATCCCTGTATTCAAGGGGTGGAAGCTCAGCAACGAGTAATCCAATTCCATCTCCACCTGTTGGTGTTCCCAAGTCTGACATACCACCAGTATACGCTCCAAGTTTGTTAATTGGAGGTAGGCTTTCTGGATTAGCAATTAACCATTCTTCATTTAGTTTGAGAGCTTCATCTTCTATTTGATTTATAACTTGATCTCGAAGCTCAGGTGGAGAACCATCCACCATAGTAAGCTCTACTACAACATAATCACCTGGAACCTGAGGAAATAACATAAATCTAGTGAGCCCGCTATTTAAAACTCCCATTATGACAATTAAGGCAGCTAAAAAAGAAACTGCAGTTAGCCCTCGATTCTCAACTGCTTTTCTGATTAGTGGTGCATATTTATACTCAATAATATAATGCAAGCCCTTTTGCACTGTTCTATTAGCTCTTTGAAAAAATCTGGAAGGTCTTTTGTACCATGGAATATTCTCATATGGTGAAAATATTTCTTCTTCATTTATATCCTCTATTTTTGAGTGCGCCAAATGTGCAGGTAATATTAATTTAGATTCAATAATTGAAAAAAAGAGGCAAAGAATCACAACCACAGACATTGCTTTAAAAAATGGCCCACCAAACCCTGTAACAAATAACATTGGTGCGAATGCGGCTATTGTAGTTAAGACTCCAAATGTTGCCGGTACAGCCACTTTTTGGGCACCCTTTATAACATTTTCAATATTATGACCATCTGCTCTTATTTTGGTATATATGCTCTCACCTATAATTATTGCGTCATCCACTACAATTCCTAACACCATGATGAAACCAAATAGACTGATTAGATTTATGGTTACAGGAAATGGTCCAACAGGCATAAGCCAAAGCGCACCAAAGAAAGCTATCGGAATCCCTATCACAGCCCAGATTGCAACTTTCAATCTCAAGAATAATGACAGCACAATAAATACCAATAAGGCACCTTGAGCCATATTCTTAGTCATCATATCAAGACGATCTTGGAGATAAATTGACCTATCACCCCAAACTTCGAGTTCTACCCCTTGAGGTAGAGTTTTAGTGCGTTCCGCAATAAATTCTTTAACACGATCTGCAGTTTGAATTTCATTTTCAGCGGCACCAGCTAGAATTTCCATATCTAAACTAGGTTTACCATTAAATCTACCCCAAGAGCGGGACTCTACAAACCCATCATCAATATTGGCAATATCTGATAGAAGCAATCTGGAACCATCCGGATAGGTTCTAAGCACTAATTCCCCAAATTCTTCACCAGTGTAGACTTGCCCTTTTGTCCTAAGAAGGATATCGCCACCTTCAGTTCTTATTCTTCCTCCAGGAAGATCAACAGATGATGCTCTCACAGCAGCTGAAATTTCACTCATCGTAAGATCGTACTCCCTTAAGGTATTTTCAGTGACCTCGATACTTATTTCGTAAGCTCTATCACCTAACATATTAATACTTTTTATTTCGGGGTATACCAAAAGCTCATCCTTGATATCCTGTGCAATCTCTTTGCGTTGATATTCATCTATGTCGCCAAAAATAGATACAAACAAAATTCCTTGTGGGACTTCTACTTTATAGACTACCGGCTTTTCGGTTAGCTCTGGGAAAGTAGATATTGCATCTACTTTTGCCTTTATTTCATTCAGTACTACATTTATATCAGCATCTATTTCAATTTCAGCTCTGACGGTACCTAAACTTTCAGCGGCAGTTGATTTAATCTTCAGTATACCTTTAGTGTCTTGGATGGCTTCCTCGACCTTAATTACAACGCCTTCTTCAACCTCTTCTGGAGCTGCCCCAAGATATGGCACTCTGACGTTAACATAATTAATATTGAAATCTGGAGTTGTTTGTTTACGAAGGTTTATACCTGAGTACAGACCTAAGCAGATGATAGAAAACATCAGTAAGTTAGCTGCAACTGGATTCCTCACAAACCAACCTATAATCCCTTCTTTTTTATTTCGATTTATCATAATATCACTTTTATTTTTGATTAATTCTTACTTCCATTCCGTTTATGCCATCCTCAAGAGATGTCATGCTTATACGCTGACCATCCTGAATACCGTCAGAGACATAACCATAATTTTTATCAGCTCGAATCAATTCGACAGTTTGATAATAAATTCGACTCGAATTATCAATTGTTATTATTTGGCGATTATTAATAATTGCTGAGCGTGGAATCTTAAAGAATTGGTAACTTTGATCTGGTTTAATACTGGCACTTACAAATGCACCCATAGGTAAAATTGACAAACCTGTGATATTTTTTAAATTGTATGGATCTTCGAGCCTCGCTACTGCGAAAGTCATCCTGGTTTTTTCATCTACTACACCCTCGCTTCTAACAATATAACCAGCTCTTTCTAAGGAATTCGACGCTTGATTTAAAGTAAAGGTAACCTTTGGCCCAACAAATTCGTTCTGGCCTGAAATTTCACTAGATGTCGGAAGATCTGCGTAGACAACATCTTGACTTGAGAGGGGTAACCGTATTTCTGCATATTCTGTTGCAAAAGTAACACCTAGCTGTTTTCCAACATTGACATATTGACCTAGATCAGCAGATTTTGCTCTAACCATTCCATCGTAAGGCAGCACTATTTTTGTCTTATCTAAGTTCCTTTGCGCTTGTACCAAACCAGATTCGGCTACAGCAAGAGCAGTAACTGCGGAAAGATATTCTGACTCCGACAGAAAACCCTGTTTTCTGATTTTTACTGAATCCTCGAATTCATTTTGCCTCTGATTTTTCAAAGCTCGCGCCTGCTCAAGAGCGACTGAGTAAGTAGTTGGGTCAATTTGCATTAGAACCTCACCTTTTTTGAAAATGCCGCCAGCGACAAATTTTGGTGATAACTCAATAATTGTTCCAGAAACTTCAGCACTCAGTACAGTTTCAACCAATGGTGTAACCATGCCCTGACTTTCAATTTGAATTTCAGTATTTACTTTTTTTAAAATTGTAGTTGCGACCACTGGTGGCTTTGCTTCAACAACACTCTTATCTGGTTCAGGTTTTAATTTACCAAGAAAGAAATTGACCATTAAAGACAAAGCCAAAATAATAAGTGCAATTTTAGTGTTTCTTTTCATTTTATTAACCCCCATAATTAATTGTCTCTTACTTGACTTCCAATTACAGTAAACTTCATCAAAAGATTTGTAAGTATTTGTAAAGAAATGGAAATATCTAAATTAGATACATGACTGCCTGAAATTGAATTACAGGGTTTTTTTACTTAAGATTAATAGAGACTTACATCCCTAACCTTAACTGCATCATAAATAAAAACTGCAATAGCCAGCCAGATAAAACCAAAACAAAGCATATTCGCTTGAGTTAATTTTTCTCCATAAATTACAGCGACAATAAATTGCATCGAAGGTGATAAAAATTGCATCATTCCTACTGTTGTTAAGCGCAGTTTTTTTAAAGCTATTGCGATACATAACAATGGAATTACAGTAATAGGGCCAGCAAAAAGCAACAGGATAATCATAGATATGTCATTATTTGTAAAAAATGTAAAACCACTATTAGTAATGAAGAAAAAATAATAGAAGGCACATGGGCAAATGATTATAGTTTCTATGAACAAACCTGGCATGGCACCTACAGCTATTTTTTTTCTAATTACCCCATAGACTGTGAAAGAAGCTGCTAAGGTTATTGAGATCCATGGAAACACACCTGTGCTAAAAGTTAAGATTAAAACTCCGATACTAGCAAATAATATTGCAATACCTTGAAGTGGTCTTAATTTTTCACCTAAAAATGCAACACCAACAATTACATAAAATAATGGATTAATGTAATAGCCTAAACTTGCTTGAAGAACTTGGTCGCTTTGTACTGAGTAAATATAAATATACCAATTCATCCCTATCAAAAAAGCTGTAAATATCAAAAAACTCATAACTCTGAAATCTTTTAATGCGCGCTTAATTTCTGGAATTTGCCTACGACCTAGTATAATTAGAAGCCCAAAGGGCACAGACCATACTATCCTGTGAGCCAGAACCTCTATTGAAGGTATGCTATCAATCATCTTTATATAAATTGGCAACAATCCGTAACATAAGTAGGCCACCAATGCAGCGACCAATCCTTGTTTAGCAGTTTTTGATTGTGCTAATTTCTCTTCATCATCCATGTTTGACACCTATGCAGGGATTAATTATTTATCACATCCTGAGCTAATTAATCACAAAGTCAAATTTATATTTCAAAAGCTTAAAAGATAAATTAATTTGCTAAGTTAAAGATTATTTTCCAGTTTGTATAAGATAGCTAAATGCGTTACAATCAATTCTATTTGTATAGTATATGTATAGTTATGAAAACAGCGACCCTCAATCTTCGTATTTCCCCTCCACTAAAAAAGGGTATTAAATTAGCTGCCGAAAAAGAACATAGAAGTATCGCTAATATGGTAGAAATGCTCATAAGAAGACATTGCGATGATTGCGGAATAGAAGTTACGGAGATATATAATAAACAAAAAGAGAATTCAAATGGATGAGAAAATGCTTCGCGCTATGGTGTCAGCTGGCGCTATTAAAAAAATAAAAATTATTGGTTATGGTTCGCGATTTCACATTGAAGCAAACACACCTAATGGTTCAATTACTGCTGAAACGCATAAAGGAAAAGTCAAATCATGGGTAACATTGGATGCGGCTGCCAAATGGGTCAGATCCATAGGCATTGGCACCGCACATATCAGCCTAACTCATTGGCAACCTGCACAAAGAGACATGATCGGTTAAGATAACCTTAATACTACTTTCCAAATATCAGGATATTCTGTGTCAAAAATTTCATCAAAAAATATATCTGAGTACAAAGAAGATGGTGCAACTCTTATTCCTGGACTCTTTTCTGATTGGGTACCTACCATCAAAAAAGGGATTAAATATAACCTGAAACACCCCGGTGAATATGCCGCAGAAAATACAAAGATCAACCAAAATGGAAGATTCTTTGATGATTATTGCAATTGGGAAAGAATCACTGAATTTAAAGATATAATAAGCTGTCCAGAAATAATTGAAGCAGCAGCAACATTGATGCAATCATCAAAGGTTCAATTTTTTCATGATCATGTGTTATTTAAATCAGCAGGATCAGAAACGGCTACACCTTGGCATCAAGATGAGCCTTATTACTTTACTAAAGGAGATCAAACTGTAAGTTTTTGGATACCCGTTGATCCTGTGAAAGAAGCCTCATTGAGGGTTATAGCAGGATCACACAAATGGAAGAAATCGGTATTACCAACAAAATGGCTTACTGGTAAGGATTTCTATGACGCTTCCACTGAATATATCCCAGCGCCCAACCCGGATAAAACACCAAACAAATATAATATTCTAGAATGGGATATGAATCCGGGGGATGCAATAGCTTTTAATTTTAAATCTGTCCATGGTGCGCGAGAAAATAGATCAAATATACAAAGAAGAGTTCTCTCTCTGAGGTATGTTGGAGATGATGTAAGATACACCCAAAGAAAAGGGGAAACATCGCCACCCTTCCCTGGTCACAATATGAATGATGGCGAAAAATTGAGGGCTGACTGGTTCCCGATATTCGAGCTTTAAGATAAAACCTCTTGATAAATGTTATGCGTTTGCAGAACCGTATCATCGTTGGAGAAATTATCGCTGATCTGAGATCTGGCGTTATATCCCAATTTTTCCTTATAGATTGGATCCTCATAAAGACATAAGATTGCATCCGCAATAGCTTTTGCATTTTTTATTGGCACCACTAGTCCGCTCCTTTTATCTTCAACTAATTCTGGACTACCACCAGAGTTAGTTACAATCGGCGGGACCCCGTAAGCCATTGCCTCGATGACGGACCTAGGCAAGCCTTCTCTCTTAACAGAAGGAAGGCATACCGCGTCACATGCTGCGCTCAATTCAGGGGCATTATCACAATATCCTGCTAAAATTATATATTCTTTTTTTGAGCATTTTTTAATAGCATTTTCAATTTTTTTTCCCTTCATACGCCCAACAAGTAGTAAATACACAGGTAGATTGCTTGGAAGCAGATCAATTGCATTAATCAGATATTCTAAACCTTTCCTTGGCCTCGAATTTGCAATACAACCAACAACAAAGGCTTCTTCTGGGATCAAAAATTTTTTTAAATCTGCTGGTTTATTTTGATACCAGGATAGTTTATGCCCTTTATACACTGTGACAGGTCTATCAGAAGGCATCGCCATAAAATTAGGCTTCATTTCCAAAAAATATAATCTTATCGCATCACAAACACAAATAATTCGGTCAATACGCGGATTTAGATAGCGAATCCATGATATCGGGTCGTAAAAAGACACATTGCCAACTATACCTCGATATGCAATTAGCTTGATATCTAAACCAATCAGAGAAAAAATCGCATTACTCAACCCATTACTTGTATAGGTATGAACTATTTCTATATCTTCATGTATGAGGATATTTTTAAGTACTTTTATTAATCTGAAATCGATTATTTTTGAAAAAATAAGTTCGCATGTTCTTATCCCCTCTTCGTGCAATAGGTGTTCATATTTCCAATCTTTTTTACAAATCACCAAAATATTTATACCTTTCCTATGCAACCCTATGAAAGTTTCAATTGTAGGTCTATCGGGTGTTTCGGTGATGGCTAAAACTTGCATATTATTTATATCTTATTCGTTGAGAAATAATCAAGTTCCATCCCATGCATTTCTGGTTGCCGCAGCCTTCAGTATTGACCGATTATCATCAGTTGGAGCTGGTTCAGAATCACCAAAAATGGCCCTTACCCAATGACCATCTGTAGCGTTAGGTAAAAGTATAAAATTCTTGCCAAAATCAAGATGATCTCTTTGCATCAGAGAGTAACGCTCATCTATGCCATCTACATAATAATCTCTTTTATAGTCATTTAAATTATCACCTAACATTAAAATTAATTCATGCGATTGGGTAATTGCCGCTTTAGTTGGCATTTTATTTGATGATTCTCTATAGACTGTCAAATGATCCTCATCGGCAAAAGGGAAGCCCAAATATCGTAATTGACGAAGTGCATACTCATATGTATTTTCTCCTTGATCTCGATTTGTGACATAAAATACTTCAACCTTATTTTTGTGGCAATAGGTTAAGAAATCATCTGCACCTGGCACTGCAGTAATGAGATTTTTTGGCAACCATTGATCCCACAGTGCGTCATCAAAAAAATCTATTCCATTATTAATCAAGTAGCCCCAATAACTGGCTGCATGAATTATCGTATTATCAACATCAGTAATAATAGCGAGTGACTTATCAGATTGTTTATTTTGATTAAGCGCATTCTCAACTCTAAGCGTTGCTAAATTAAAGGCCTGATAACATAATGCGCCATATTCGGCTGCGGTTGCAGACCAAGCTGCAGCCCATAAAAGAGGATTTTCATTTCCCTCATTTTTAATTATATTTCGTTTCAAAGAAGTATCTTGTGCCGCGCTTATCAATGGCAAACTTAAGCCACCCAGAAGAAATGAGGACATTAATTTTCTCCGATCTAGCTTTTTTGTATTATTTTTTTTCATATATATATCTTCTCTATCATTTTATTTAAGAATAATCATATAATAATTTTCAGATATTACGGAAACAGTAAATTACCCTAGAGTGCAATAAAACAATTTATGAAATCCATATTAAAATTTCTCTTTCTCAGCCTAGTTATTACAAATTGTGGTGGCGGCACTAACGAATCTGAAAATTTATCACAATTTGTTTATGAGCCTAGTATACCTTTTACAATCTGGCAAAAAGATGTTTTTTTACCAGCCTCTAACTTTAAAAATAAATGTTCAATACCTAGGACCGGTATCAACCCATCCACTAATACTAGTTATCCTGATACCAAAGGGCAAAGATTGGATGAAAATAATTTTCTTCGCTCTTATTCCAACAATACATATCTATGGTATGACAAAATCGTCGATGAAAATCCAGAGCCATTTTTAACAACAGAATACTTTCAGAAATTAAAAACACCAGAAGATAGGTTTCATTTCAGCATACCAACTAATGAATGGTACCAATTATCACAATCAGGAATTGAAATTGGATATGGCGCCAGTTGGGCCATCAATGCTGAAACAAATAAAATTTTTGTACTTTATACAGAGCCAAATTCACCTGCAACATTAGATGAAAATAATTTAGAGCGAGGAGATGAGATTATTGCCATAGATGGTGTTGAGATTAACCAATTAACCAGCAATATATTAATAAATAATGCTCTGTATCCAGATGAATCTGAAAAAACACATAGTTTTAGGATCAAGAAAAATTCCAGTGGAGAGATTGTTGATATATCTATGTCATCAACCACAATTACTAAATCTCCTATTCAAAACACTAAAGTAATTGCTACGGATACAGGAAAAGTTGGATATTTATTATTTAATGATCATATTGCTACTGCTGAAAAAGGTCTTTTTGATGCCATCACGCTTCTCAAAGAAAATAATATCAATGATCTAATTCTTGACCTTAGATACAATGGAGGCGGCTATCTAGCAATTGCCAATCAACTAACGTATATGCTGGCAGGTCCAGAAGCAACAGCAGGAAAAATTTTTGAAAGATTAGAATTTAATGATAAGCATCCATTGAATAATCCGGTCACAGGAGAGGTAATTAAAGGAATTCCATTTTATCCTTCAACAATAGGTTTATCATCAATCGAAACCAATACACCCCTTCCGACATTAAGCCTTAATACTGGTTCACTAGGCAAGAATCGAATTTTTGTCATCACCACAAATGAAACATGCTCTGCCAGTGAGTCAATAATTAATAGTTTAATTGGTTTAGATATTGAGGTGATTCAGATTGGTACAAAAACTTGCGGTAAACCATATGGATTCTATCCTGCTGATAATTGTGGAACTACTTATTTTACAATACAATTTAAAGGTATAAATTCTAGAGGTTTTGGCGATTATGCCGATGGTTTTAGACCAAGAAATAATTCAAACGAAATTAATATGCCAGTAGGCTGCTTAGTTACAGATGATATAAAACATCCATTAGGTAATATAAATGAATTAGCAGTTGCTACTGCACTCGCATATCGAGTGACAAATACCTGTCCATCAATCGTTTCCACGAGAAACGAACTCCAGATACAAAATAAAAAAAATGAGAGTAGGCGCATTATAAAAAAATCTCCTTGGCTAACTAATAGGATATTTTAGTGCGCAAAAATATTTTGAAAACTATCAGTATATTGATGCTTTCGAACTTTTTATCTGGCTGCTTCTTATTACCGATCAAAAGATATCAAAGCGCTTTACTTTTAGATATGAATGCTGAGGTAAAATTAGAAATTGAACAGATAATTAGTGCCTCATCTGGAGGTCAAAATATTGTAATTTCTGATGATACATTCATAACTAATAGTTTGTTAACAATAGAGTTAAATGCATCTAATGAAGTTCCATATCCCAATGATCGAACTAAAAAGAAACCCAAGCAATATGAATTAATAATAAGTGATAATGGCCAATGTTTTATTAATGATAAAAAAACTGAGCTTCAATGGTTCTTATTTAAAGCGGAATGCACATTAGAAAAATGATAAGCAAACATTACATACTTATATTATTGGTATTTCTCTCGAATTTACTTCTAGCTACCCCACAATCAGCAACCTTCTTTCATAGTGAAGATTCACTATTATCTAAATTAACTTTTCCTCAAATAAAAGGAAATACAACAACTTTCATTAATTGCTCTGGAATCATCAAAAAAAATAAGAAAATTGAAAATGTTATTTGCTACAAAAATCAGGCGGGTGATGAAATTTACATTCAGGAAATATACAGGGTAATAAGAAAATCAAGATTTACACCCGCCCAGATTAACAAAAAACAGGTCGAAGTTTTTGTTCAATTTAGAGTGCTATTCAAGCAAGATGACGATGGCAATGAAATCAAAATATTCTCCAATTCAGGTTACGAAGAAAATGTGAGTGCTTATGGAATGAATTACACTGGAGCGCAAAGAGTAATAGGTAAAGAAGAGTGGCTGAATAATTGCCCAAAATACAATCGATACAGGGCCTTGAGTAAAACTCATATAGCGCCCTCTGGGCAGGCAAGTAATGCAAACTTAAAACTAGTTAATGGAATATCACTAAGTGATAAGTGTATAAACTCTATAGTCTCATCCCTTAATAAAAGTCAATATATACCGGCGTTTAAAGCTAATACAGCATTACCATCAACGCATATTGAACTATACGGAAACTAACATAAGCATTGATAATATTGACTAATAATCTTTATCAACTCCAATCACATTTCTCACAATCAGGAGATAATTGGTGAAACTCCAGAACATTGAAGATAAAATCCCTCCAGATCCTGTTAGGTTTCCATATTCTCTCCATGTCTAACTTAGCAATAGCTATATCTTCTTCGTTGTAAATAACGCGATAAAGAAAACTAAAAACACTAGCTCGGTAATTTACCTGGCAGTGCAGAAGTGTTCTTTTTTTTGCTTCCATCTGCATTATCGAAGCAAAGGCTATAAAGTCTGTTAATTCAGGATTATTCCACTCTACTGGTATATGAAAATATTTCATACCAAGTCTCATCACTAATTTATCCTCATTTAATAATGCTTTCTTGGGATCATTAAAAGCAATATAAATAATTCTTTCAAAACCTGCCTCCTCTAGGTTCTCAAGATCTCTCGCTGTTACTTGACCAGAACTTGAGTAAAAAGAATCATACTCAGTGTAATTAATAATCTGATTAAGCGGAGATTGATTTATTTCTTGAGCGTAGACACAAGGGGCACATAATATTAAAAAAGAATAAAATAACCATCGAATTGTATTCTTATGTATAGTCAGTAATTGGCACATCAACATCTACCACATTAGAGATTAATTGAGCTTAAATTTTAGCAAAGGAATTTAGTTTGGAAAAGTCTGAACAAGGAAGTGTGAAAAAAAATTACCTAATGAGAGCGGTTGGTGCAATTGGTATTGCTTTAGTTGCCCTAAATTCAACAATTGGTTCAGGGATATTTACACTCCCATCCATTGTTATTGAGCAGGCAGGAGCTGCCAGTCCATGGCTATTCCTGATCGTCGGTATAGCAATCATTACCATTGTGCTTACATTCGGGCAATTAGCTAGTTACTTTCAAGACTCTGGTGGTCCAGTTCTTTATACAACCACAGCATTCGGTCCCATGGTCGGATTCAGCACTGGTTGGATTTTATACATTAGTCGAGCAACTGCTTTTGCGGCTAATTCTAATGCATTAGCACTCTATTTGGGCACTATATGGCCTTGGTTCAATATTGGTTTTGGGCGTGTCCTATTAATCACTGCTGTTTGCTCTCTATTGACTTGGATAAACTACACAGGAGTCAAAGATGGTGTGAAAATGCTCATGTTTTTTACCTTTATCAAATTAACTCCAATAATTCTTGTGATCCTCTTAGGCTTTCAATACATACCCATAGATTTCTTAACAAATGCTTCACTCCCTCCTGCTGAAGGATTGGGACCAACTGTATTAATCATAATTTATGCTTTTGTTGGTTTTGAAGGTGCTACATTTATCTCAGGAGAAGCAAAAAAACCACACACATCGTTACCAAGTGCGATGGCCAAAACCAGTTTATTTGTATGTTTGTTTTATTTTTTAATTATGGTTGTTTATGTTTCAGTTGTACCAGAGACAAATAATGATGTAGGCGCACTTGTCGCACTTGGTAAAACTCTTTTAGGTCCAATCGGTGTCACAATAATGACTCTAGCTGCTGTTTTCTCAATTGGAGGTAATCTTGGCGCTATCATGCTCGCTGTTCCACGATTAACTCTTGCTTTGGCCGAGCAAAATCTTTTACCAAAATGGTTCGGTGTCATTCATAAAGAATATGCTACACCAGGTAATTCAATCTTATTCTTAGGATTAATAAGTCTTATTTTTGCCCTATCCGGATCATTTGTATATTTAGTGATTGCCAGTTCATTGACTAGATTATTAGCTTACATAATTAGTATTGCTTCACTACCTATAATAAAAAGCAAAGCGGATCAAGAAACTGCTAAAAATGCCTATAATTTAATTGGAGGTTATACGATTCCAGTCATTGCACTCATTATTTGTTTATGGATAACCGCGCAGTCAAACATTGATGCATGGATACTCACCATCAGTCTTTTGATTTTTGGCCTAATTTTTTATGGTGTAGCAAGGAACACTCTGAGAAAAAAATCAAATTAGGCAAAAATTTCTGCTAAGAATATACGCATAGCATCCCAAGACCTTTTCTCTGATAATTCATCGTATAACATGCCGTGCTCAATATCATCAGCATCAGGCTTGGTAAATGCGTGCATAGCATTACCAAAAATCTGAAGCTGCCAATCAGCATGTGACCTGGTCATTTCTTGAGTAAAAATAAGCACATCATCAAGAGGAACCATCGGATCTTTCCAGCCATGCAAAACAAGGATTTTTGTATCAATCTTATGATTTTTTGTGACATCAAGAGGTGCTAGATTGCCATGTAAACTAACTACTCCTCTGAGATTGACAGAGTGTCTAGCCAAATCTAATGACGCTAAGCCGCCAAAACAATAACCGACTGATGCAATTTTATTACTGTTGACTTGATTTTGATTTTTCAGCACGCTCAAAGCTAACAAGAGTCTTCGTTTGAGAAGAGACCTATCTTCTATAAAAGGTCTCATCAACCGTGAATTCTCATCCTTAGATTTACCGATTAAACCTTTACCATATAGATCAAGAGCAAAGCTCACATACCCCAATGAAGCAATTCTATCAGCTTGTCTGCACACGAATGAGTCTCTTCCTGCCCAAGCATGAACCAAAAGTACGCCAGGTTTTGGATGGTTGATCTCATCATCCCATGCCAAATAGCCCTCTAGCGCATCTTTACCATCATTATACTGTATATATTTATTTCTCAGAGCCATTAGCGCACCATTTGTGGGTCAACACATTAAATTAAGGTAAAATAGTAGTCTAATTATATAAATTTGTAACTAACCCCCTAAATATACCTTACTTCTATTTTGTGGTTTTATTGCTGTGACTTGAATATCTCCAATAGCGCGTTCAATAAATGCACCTTCGCAGTAACACAAATAATAATGCCACATCCTGATGAATTGGTCTGAATATCCCATCTCTTGAATAGCTTCCAATTTAAGATACATTCGATCACGCCAGTGCTTTAGAGTTGTGGCATAGTGTGGCCCAATATCTTCAATATTTATAATTCTAATATCGGTAAATTCTGTTAATAAATCAGCAATACAAGTTAAGGATGGTAGGCAACCACCTGGAAAAATATATTTTTGAATAAAATCAACTGAACGAATTGTTCTTTGGTATTGCTGATCTGCAATTGTAATCGCTTGGATCAACATAATTCCATCATCTTTGAGTAACGATGAGCATTTTTCAAAATAATCTTTGTAAAACTTATGCCCTACTGCCTCTATCATCTCTATTGATACCAACTTATTGTAGCTACCAGTAAGATTTCTATAATCCTCAAGTAACAGTGTTATTTGATCACTTAATCCCGCCTCTTCAACTCTCTGCTTAGCAAATAAAAATTGCTTTTTAGATATCGTGGTTGAAGTTACTTTACACCCAAAGTTTTTCGCCGCATAAATAGCAAAACCACCCCAACCAGTTCCTATTTCAATAATGTGATCATTCTTATTTAAACTAAGTTTTTGGCAAATACGCTCCAGTTTGAGCGTTGAAGCTAGATCAAGATTTTGATTTTCATCATCAAAGATAGCACATGAGTACATCATTTTTTCATCAAGCCAACTCTCAAAAAAATCATTGCCTAAATCATAATGTGCTGCAATATTCTTTTTACTGCCTTTAAATGTATTTCTATTAAACCAATGCAATAACTTCTGAAGTGGTTTTGTTATTCTCGCAAATCCGCCCTCAAAACCATCTAAAACTGATCTATTCTGCAATAATATTCTTATGATTGATGTGAGGTCAGAGGTAGTCCAATAATTTAAGATGAATGCTTCACCTGCACCTATTGCACCTCCAAAAGCTATTTCTGAGTAAAATTTCCGATGATGAACATAAATCTCTGCAGCAAGTTCACTTTCAATTGATCCAAATTGATATTTTTGATCATTCTCATGAATGATTAGCTTACCGATATTCAAAAGCTTTAATCTCGAAAATACCAATCGCTTTGCTAATTCGTCAAATTTAGATAATAAAACCGTATTATTTTTTGTGTTTTTCATAATAGTTGAACTTTTTAACCGTGATTAATCACTAATTTTCTTAGTGGGATGTACATAGAATTGACATTTTTTTAACCACAACTTAAGTGCCTGCCAATGGATCGCAAATATGACTTTAAATGTGATTAACGGATAAAGGCATAACACCCGTGCCAGAGAATATGAAGAAATTATTTTACTGTTAAGGTTCATATTTACTTTAAAAAAATTTTTACCATTCTGACTATTTCCCATGTTTACTCTCAGCGTCTTACTCGGAATAGTAAATGCCCACTCATAATCAACATTCATAGGCATAAATGGAGAGACATGCATCTTTTTTAACGGATAATATTTTTTTATATTAGTGGGTTGTTTACGCTCAGTATCGCTAAGAACATAACAACATCTCTCACCCCAGGGTGTATTAGTTACCTCTGCAATAATATATTCCAAATATCCGTCTTTGCTAAAGCAATAATAAAAACTGACAGGATTGAAGCAATATCCAAAATAACTTAAGTTTGTTAGTAAAAAAATCGAACCATCAAAAATATTGCCAGTTTCTTTTTTGATCAGCTTTTTTACTGTATGTGAAAGAGATAGCTTAATATCACCAAAATGGTCTGACCTTCTAAATCGAGCCAATGAATATTTATTTGTACCCCAGAGTAAAAAACGATCAAATAAGTATGGCAATTCTTCGAGATTTATATAAAGCATAAAAATATTATATGAAAATGAGTGAGCTGCAGGTTTTTTTCTCGAGTGTGTTACCTGACCCTCATAAATCACACTTTCCACTAGAGGCTCCCTTCAAAGTGATTAAGTGCATTTCTTGCACTTACTACTCCATCCTCATGAAAACCATTAGACCAATATGCACCACAAAAAAAGGTTCTATTAGGCTCATTATTGATCTCTTTATGTCTTGCTTGTGCTTTGATCGCATTTTCATCAAATATTGGATGCTCATACTTAATTGTTCGAATTATTTTTCTTGGGTTTATTTGATCGGTATTATTGAGTGTCACAAAATATTGAATTTCAGAGTCCAGGGTCTGAAGTATATTCATACTATAAGTAACATTAACGGAGTTTGAGTCTGACTCATTCTGCCGATAATTCCATGCTGCCCAAGCTCTCTCTCTAGATGGCATAGCCGATTTATCGGTATGTAATACAGCTGTATTTATTTGATATTTTATCGCTGATAATACTTCTTGTTCAGAATTACTTATATCTCCGAGCATTTGAATAGCCTGATCGCTATGAGTTGCTATAAATATATAATCATAATTTACAGCACTATGATCTCTTGATTTAACAACAACACCATCATTATTACGTTCAATACACTCAATTCTTGAATTTAGTTGTATTCGATCCTTAAATGGATGCGATAATTTTTTTATATACTCTTTTGATCCACCACTTATAACCATCCATTGAGGCCTATCTTTTAACTGCAATAAACCATGATTATTAAAAAAATTAATTAAGAATTTTATAGGCATTTCTAATATTTTACTCTGCTCTGCAGACCAAATAGATGACGCCATGGGTATTAAATAATCATAAGTAAATTCATCTGAATAACCACCCTCAATTAAAAATTGCTTAAGACTAATTGATCCCAACATCGACAGAGGATTGTTTTTATTTTTATTAAATCGAATAATATCCCTAATCATTCTTTGAAACGACAAGGAAAAAATATTACGTCGTTGAGAAAATAATCCGTTGATAGATGATCCATTGTACTCAATATTTTTCTTCTTATTTGTTACGCTAAAGCTCATGACACTGTTGTGATACTTTTGACCAATCTCATCTAGCAATGATATAAAACTAGGATAGGTTTTATCATTAAATACAATAAAACCGGTATCTATAGGGATTATTTTACTCTCTTCTTCAACGTCAATAGTATTAACATGACCTCCGATGTAGTTATTTTTTTCATAGATCGTAATATCATGCTTTTTATTTAGATAATATGCAGCCGTACAGCCAGCTATACCGCTACCGATAATCGCTATTTTATATCGCTTTTGCTTTATTTGAGTCATTATTAAATATCAAGCTACTCTATATTTACTCAACTACCATTGTTGAGGAACAAACAACAAATCATTGATGTCATAACCAGCTTTGCTTATAAATTCTTTTGCGAACGCTATGTCTGCTTCTGACATAGATGGTGAGCGAGACATAAGCCAGACAAAATCTCGTTTATTCCTGCCTATAATTGTATAAGAATAATCAGGCGCTATGTAAATGACTCTATAATCCGCCTTAATAGGCCAAATGAATTGCATTCCCCATATTGCATTAGAACCATCATTTGCAATGAATCCTCTAGGTGAAAATGATTTACGTGGGCCATCAAAATTACCCGCATTATAGCTAAACGTAGTTTTAACCGTACCATCTGTATTCAATTCATAATTCTCAATAGCATTGAAAATATTTTTCTCTAAAAAGGTAGGAATATTTGCAATTACATACCAGTCACCCATAAATTTACTAATATCAATATATTCAACAGATTTAAGCTCTTTTTTCTGTGAACTACAACTAACTAGTATTAGTGGTAGCAAGACAACTACCAAGCCTTTAAATAAATTTTTCATTATAGAAATTCCGTATAAATTAGTGACATACAAAAGTATTTATTTACAATTAATTATTAAGTACTCATTAGGGTGATTGTAAATTAAAATTTAGGGGTTTTTGTTTAAATTTATCAGCTAGATGTAATAATGGTGGGATAATTACCCCCCAGCCAAAAGCTAGTGCAATCATGGCAGAATTAAAATCAACAAAATTTATACCACCTAGGTTGTAACCTGCATAATAAGTTAATGGGCCTCCAAAAAAGCCAAATATAAACCCCAAAATATTCTTATTTTTTAGCCATGCCATTGATATATTCAATGTAGTAGCAAAAGACATCCACATTGCAATAATCCAATACGCTGTTAAATTTTCATGGATATGCCCAGATGGATAAGAGATCCATTGAAAATAAACAAAGATACTATCTAGTGCTCCACCTAAAATACCAATGGACAAAATTAGTATTAACTCACTATATGGGTTTTTTTGTCTAAGTAAATGTACTGCAATTATTATCATAATTACCATAACTCCCATCCATGGTGTATTGTTTGCAGCGCTCATAACTGCTGAAAACCAACCTATCTGAAAGCATATGAAGTTTATGATGTTATTCATCATCACAAGTTTGAATCTTCTTCTCAAATAAATAGTGGTTTACGTACCATTCTTGACCACCATTAAAAGCAAATAATTCAGCACATGACATAAAAAATATACGCCACCTTTGCCACCATTTCTGCATATCTTCTCTGCCATATGTGGACTCAATAATTGGAAGTATTTTTGCTTTTCTTTTATCCATATTCTCTAACCAGGCATTACTTGTTTTGGCATAATGCTCTCCTGACCATCTCCAACGGTGCTTGATTAGAAGTGATTCTTGAAAAAATAATGGCAAGTCATCACTAGGCATAATACCTCCGGTAAAAAAATAACGACTCATCCAATCATTTGGTCCCTTATCAACAAAATCATATGGGGATGATTTGTGACAAAATATATGCATAAGAAATAATCCATCATCACTAAGCCATTTAGATATTCGATGATATAACTTTTGGTAATTCTTCATATGTTCGAACATTTCAAGAGAAATAATCCGATCAAACTTTTGATCTATTTTGAAATCGTTCATATCAGCAACAATTACTTTAATATTATTTAAGTTTCTTAAGCTGGCTTGCTTATGGATGAAATCATGCTGAGACTTTGAGTTGGATACCGAAGTTACTGAGCATTCTGGAAACTTCTCTGCAATCCACAAAGATAGAGAGCCCCAACCACAACCTAAGTCAAGAACATTCATACCATTATTAATTTGAGCACGATCACAAGTAATATCAAGCGCTTCTTTCTCAGCATCATCAAGGTTATGAACCTCATTTGACCAATGACAACAACTGTATTTATACCTACTACCAAGAATTAGTTTATAAAAAGCCTCAGGAACTTCATAATGTTGTTCGTTAGCAGAATCAGTATTGATTGCAATTGGTGAAGATTGCATTCTACTAATCATCTGCATCTGACTAAAATCAGTTTTCTCGCAATCAAGATTTTTGATATCAATCAGTCTTCTTTTCAACAGAAGTTTGATGCCATATCTAATTAAAAAATCAGGAATAATTCCTTTTTCAACAGCACTTATAATTATATTATTTATTTTGTTTTTCACTTTAACCCCTACTCTAATGATAAATTAGATTGCTTCAAACATCATTCAGAAACACTGAGTTTGTTACAACCTAATACATTGAACATCAAGATATGAAATGATAATCTTATAATTAACATTAGTTTATAATAATAAATATATGAATTTGATGATATTTGTTATAATTTATTTAATGCTATATTTTTAGTGACCTTGATAATATTTCTTTGTATATTACTGCCCCCAAAAAAAGCATTATTAGCAACTGGTTCAACAAAAAATTGGATGGATTCTTTATATTTTTTATCGTAAAAAGAAATAAATCCATTGAACAGATCAGTTAGATAATTTTGTTCTGAGTTTTGTGAATTATGTAACTTTTTTAACAACGAATCTCTTTCCTCACTCCCTTGAGTAGCAGTAATCATAAGACGATGCATATCAACAAAATTAAAACCTATATCAGGAAATGCATCCTCTAAAAAAGTAGAGATTCTGATAAACCACGACTTAGGAACCTCGATATTATTAATTATGCAGTACCACAACAAAGAGGTATTATCTGCAAGATAATCTAACGGTAACGTTTTCTTTTTGGTATTTATCAATTTTCTACAAATATCATATACCTCATCCTTGTTATCCAATTTTAGTGCACACAAAGCGTCGTGCCACTGTAAATGGTGCGAAAAGTTTGAATTTTTACCAACTGAATTAGACCATTCATCAATAAAGTTTCTTCCTTGATCATAATTAGCTGTTTCATAGTGAAGATGAGCCAATGTATGTGCACAATTTCCATTTTTCTTCATGTTCCATGCACTTTCAGCCATACCAGCTGCTTGACTATAACGGGTATTTTCAATCAGGATAAAAGAATGAGTGGTGGCAAACCACCAATCATTGAGTAAAAAATTAGAACTCACTTCCTGTATGATGTCCAAATTAATCTGCCGCCAATTCAAATTGCCTGAAAATGCTAGCAATCCAAATGGCCCTAATACAAAAGATAATACGATGACATCTCTAGGGTAATTATCGATGTGATCCAATGCTAACTGTATACTTTTACTATCGCCATCAATCATCAATTCAATTAATCTAATGATACTTTGCTCTCTTTGTGATGATTTTTTCTTATGCTTGATTGCTAATTTCAGATATTTAGAAGTATTTTTCCTAGTATCAAAATACAGGCATTGATTCGCTAGTAATGCATAAACCAGTGCAAATTCAGGATCCAACTTAATACTTTTTTGAAAGTCATCTATTCCGTCTTCATCTAAACCCAGAAACTTATCTAAACCTTTCATGTAAAAATCAAAAGCACGTCCACTCTTAGTGGTAACTACTTGGTCATGGAGATCTTTATACAATGTAAACCTTTATAATTAGGAGAAGTTAAGCACTATTGATTTTTAATTTGTATGCCCTTCTTAAGTCTGAATATTTTTGTTTCTGCAAAACTACGGCTCGTAATTGCTGCTCAGTTAAAGATGATGGTGGCATTTTTTCATGCGATGAAATTAAAAACAAGGAAGACAGCCACTCAAGTAGGATCGACCTATTAAGCGCCTCTCTCAGATTATCTCCAATTGTCACTGCGCCATGATTTTGCATCAATACAGCACTTCTACCTCTGATGTGTGTAGTTACTGCTGAGGCTAATTCTGGTGACCCAAAAGTCTCATAAGGAGCCACTGGAACCATCCCTCCCAAATCAACAATCTGATAATGTACTGCTGGTAACTCATTAACAATATTTGATACCGCTGTTGCATATAAAGAATGAGTATGCACTATTGCTTTAATGTCCTTATTAGATGCGTATAAAGCATAATGAAGGTCTGTCTCTGAGGATGGTAATAATGAACCATCTAAAATATTTTTATCCTGATCCATCACCAATATATCTGATGGAACTAATGTGGCATATGAAGCTCCACTTGGTGATAAAAGAACATGATTATCAATCTTCAAACTGACATTTCCAGAAGTATTGATAACTAGGCCTGAATCTACCATTTCTTTTAAAGTGGCAACGATTGCTGCCCTTTCAGTTTCATACATCATCGAAAGTCTCAGTTAAGAGCAACCAAAGCATCTAATGCAGTCTCGATAGCATCATCAATTCCTCGGTTACAAGCAGCAGCATCTGGGATAACATTTCCATCAGAAACATTTTTTACAAAACCATCAATACTAAAAATACACCCAGCATTAATATAATTTAGACTACCTAGCATTAATATTGCTGCGGCCTCCATTTCGAAAGCCATAACTCCTGCTGAATTTGCTGTATCAATATCATGCTCCAAGGATGGACTACTAAAAGCATCAGATGTATGCACTATACCAACATGTGTATTAGATGCTCGTTCTTCAGAAGCCTCTTTTAGTGCATCAACAACGCCATAATTTGCAATCGCTGGATATTCGAGAGGGAGGAATTTTTTTGTCAAGCCTTCATCTCTAACCGCTGCAATTCCAATAACATTATCACCTGGAATTACTGATTGATTACAAGATCCTGCAGTTCCAACTCGAATGACATTTTGACATTCTAATTTACCTAGATCTTGCATCACCATCGCAGCTCCAGGACAGCCTATTCCAGTTGAAATAACAGAGACTGGTATACCTTTATAAGTTCCTGTATATGAATGAAACTCTCTTTGCACTTGGATAAGCTTAGCATCATCAAACCATTCCTTTGCAATTTTAGCAGCTCTAAATGGATCTCCAGGAACCAAAACATTTGATGCAATTTCACCAGGAACGCATCTTAATGCACGAAATTGTGCCCTAAGAGGATCATTCGGATCAGGAAGATCGCTTATTTCTGGCCATACTTTTTTCATAACGCTCTCGATTATTAATCTTTATTATACTAAATTATCCAAAAATGGCTCTTTTTCATTATATGAGTGTATTTCATTCGCATTAAATATTCCTCTGTCAGTGATAATGGAACTAACCAATTCTGATGGAGTTACATCAAAACATGGATACCTGCCTTTAACATTATTGGGCGTTATTTTTACACCATTAAAAGTTAAAATGTCCTGCCCCGATCTTTGCTCAATAACAATATCACCTCCACTCTTATTCTCATTATCTGGGCCTGATTGTCGCAACACATAATAGGGAACATTATTTGCATTTGCCGCGAGCGCATATTGATATGTGCCAATTTTATTAGCAACGGAGCCATCCATGCAAACAGTATCTGCTGCTGTAATAAAAGCATTAATAGTGCCCTCTTTCATAAGAGCGCCTCCCATCCCATCAGTGATTACATGCACCTCAAAACCCAACTCTGCCGCACACCATGAAGTTAATTTCGAGCCTTGCAGGTAAGGTCTCGTTTCGCTACATATCACATTTAATGAAATATTATTATATTTAGCCTCCATGAGAAGATAAGCATAGGACCGATCCGGAAAACAATGTGTCAATATGGTGTCGCCATCATTTAGTAAACCCAAAGCATATTGGGCTGTTTTTCTTGCCTGTTTAGCTAGATCACTTGCAATTGTATCTGTAATTTTTATTATTTCACGAACTACTGAAGAACCGCTTTTGATTGCAATTTCAGCTTGACATAAACATAAATCCATTACTCTTGAGAGCGCCAATCCAGTCGGTCTGGTTGCTTTTAGACGAGCAGCTGCTTCACGAAGATCATTTATAGATAAATTACCTTCTTGAGCAGTTAATGCTAATCCGTAGCCAGCAGCTATCGAAATAGAGAATGCCCCTTGGATTACCATCATCTCGATTGCTTCTGCCACTTCTTCAGTTGTTTTACAATAAAGATATTCTTTAGAGTGAGGTAATTTCCTGCGATCTAGTATCCTTACTTCTCCATCTGCCCATATGGCCATTCCTGACCGTTTTATGAGCGTAGGGAGCGCTGATTCAGCATAAAAACCATCCAAACCAAGAATCTCTGTAGCAGGTTGCATATGAATACTCTTAATTATTGAGTGAAAAAGTAATTAAAACCCCTAATCATTTATTGGGGAGGTCCTCAATCCAATTTCTTTCATCAGGGCAACTGATATCAATAAGATGTTGATGATGCACTGTATTAAAAAGACCTTTGAAGCTAAAAGATTCATATCGATTATTGGAATAAAGCTAAATGAAAATAGCAGAAATAAAGAAAAAACAAAGAAAGATTTAAATGAAAAAGATTTACCCTGGAGGAGCATACCGGTAAATGTAGCCTGCATAACTAAAATAATTGCAAAAACATATGTATCAGATCTATCTTGCAATTCCAAAGTAAAAAGAATTACAGAGGATGCAATAGTCAGCATAATCAGTTGTAAAATAGTGAAATAATTAACCTCTGATTTAATCTTTGGGTTATATTTTTTTGCAAAACTAGTAATTTGATATTCGCTGGAGAGATGCACTAAATCAATTGGCCTCCAATTGGTTCTAGAATACCAAATTTTAAATTTATCTGACATATTTTTGGTGTTAATTGTATCTTGAATCATTTGGTAGAAAACCTGAAAATTTGCCCAGAGTGGGTTCCAACTATTGAGCTGAGAAACAGTTCCATATACTGGCTTAATATCGGATCTCTCTGGTATATAAGTACCAAAAAATCTATCCCAAAGAATAAATACACCACCATAATTTGCATCAATATATTCTTTATTTTTTGCATGATGAACTCTGTGGTTCATTGGTGTGACAAATATTTTCTCTATCCATCCTAAATGACCTACATGCCTGGTATGTACCCAGAATTGATAAACTAAATTGACCCCAGCAACAGACACAAAAACTTCACCTGGAACTCCTACTATGATCATGGGTAAGAAAAATATCCATTTCCATAAAAAACCGGTACTGGTTTGCCTTAATGCAGTAGCAAGATTATAGTCTTCACCATGATGATGAACCACATGTGTGGCCCATAGAACTCTATATTCATGATGCAATCTATGCATCCAATAATAGAAAAAATCATACATAATAAAAGCGATAACCCATGTCATTAATTCATTTACAGGCATCAAGTTAATGCTATATCTTTTTGCAAAATATACAAAAATTACACCCTGAAAACCCAAGTTAAGGATGACTGGCAATCTGCTAATTAAGCCAATTGATATACTAGTAAATGTATCATTCACACGATAAGTATTTTTACCAATTAAAAAGCCATAAGCGAGTTCTAATAAAATCATCAGAAAGAACACTGGTATGGCAAAAGTGATAATTGATGATTTATCCATAAATAACTCTTATATTTTTTATATTGTCAGATTTCTCTTAAGAAATGATTTTAATCTTGCCCAGGCATCTTTCGCAGGCTCGGTATTAACTTCTGGGTTACGGTCAACATACAACCAGAAGCCGTGATTCACCTCATCGTATATATGAATATCATTATTTATTCCAACAGCTTCAAGTGATTTTACGAATTCATCGACATCCGATACAGGAATACCTTGATCATTGCTAGCAAAAGTTCCATAAAACTCATGATTAACATGACTTAGTTGATCGGGGTCAGCCAACAAACGTCCATAAAAAATAGCAGTTCCATCGTGATTATCGCCACCTAAAGCAAAGGACAGAGCCACGCCACCTCCATAGCACCAGCCAATCGTAGCAACTTTTCCATTACTGTCTTTGCGTTCTTTTAGCATTTTTACTGCGGCATTTAAATTATCAATTATAGTGTCAGGCTGGGCTAGCGTTTCTTGGACAAGAGACATATTTTCACCTCTATTGTTACCCACTCTTCCACTGTACAAATCTACTGCTAATGCTATATAACCCTCTTTAGCGAATTCATCAGCTGTCTCTCTCACTCTGTCAACTAATCCATTCCACTCATGAATTAATATTACCGCAGGATGAGGCCCTGGACCTTCTGGGAGGCTGAGGTACCCTCTAGCTAGATCATCTTGGTTGAAATACGATATGTTTTGCCCCTGGAGTGGTCCACCCTGACCAATTATAGAAGCTGGTAAGGCACTTATTGATTCATCATTTGCGTTAATATTATTTGAAAAAATAAGAAAAAAACTAAATAGAAAAATATATGCTAAGTTCATAAGTTGCTCTGTCAATGATTTTATAGTCCTTACATGATCTCTAAATTTATTCATCAAATCAATTGCTATTAAAATTAGTAATTTGGTGCCCCGAAGAGGATTCGAACCTCTGACCCCAAAATTAGGAATTTTGTGCTCTATCCGACTGAGCTACCGAGGCTCTTATTTTCATCAAACTATACACTATCCCATTACTCAAATAGCCATAAATAAAATAGTCTAATTATTCTATTATAATGCCTGCAATTAAAATATTAGCTATCATGCAGGATGACTTAATTTATAAGAAAATAGATATGACTAAAAAAATACGCATTGCCAAATCAAAAGATATTCCCATAATTGCCGACTATAATATTGCTATGGCAATGGAAACTGAAGGTAAAATACTCAACAAAGAAATAATTACAGCTGGTGTAAGTTCTATTATTAACGATAACTCTAAAGGTATTTATTGGGTTGTAGAAATAGAAGAGGAGCTTGTTGGGCAACTAATGATTACTTATGAATGGAGTGATTGGCGAAATGGAACAATGTGGTGGATTCAAAGTGTCTATGTTTCTAAAGATTTTCGTCGGCAAGGTATTTATACATTACTCTATGATAATTTAGTAAATTTAGCTAAAAAAGATGAAGATTGCTGTGGAGTCAGGCTATATGTTGAAAAACAAAATACTAGGGCAATTGAAACATATGCAAAACTTGGTATGCATAATGCTGGTTACGAAATAATGGAATTTAGTAAAAGGTAAGCATAGTTAATACTGCTAGTGTATTTTATTTAATTGCCCTAGCTTTCTCATCGGGATCATATGGCTTACCATATCTTAAGCGAATTGTTTTAGTTTTTCCAAACCAAGGGATTGAGACGATATAAATATTATCATACTCATTATCTGCTATTACTGGCACAGACTTACTCGCACCAAGCTCAGCCATTAAATTGGCGAGCGTATCGCTATGTCCCACAACTAAAATAATCTTGCCCTTATGCTTATCAAGTATGGTTTCCAGAACAGATTCATATTCATTTTTATTATAGAGATTAATCGGTAACTCAAGCAGTTCTGATAAAGGCTCTACCGTCGCCAAATTTCGCCTGAAGGGCGTGGAGTATATAGCATCAATACCTGCCACCACATCAGCATCTTTCATTTGTCTGGTTAATTCAAAAACACGTCTTTGTCCTGCTTCAGTCAGTTCAGGATCATCTTCGACGGATAAGTTCTTTTCTGCGTGACGAACAAAGATGATTGTGGTCGTTGCTTGTGACTCAAAAAACCAAGCTAACCCAATAGCAATAGCAATATAAAGAACTGCACCTTGCAGTCTTCTCTTGCGACGCCTCTTTCTCCGAAAATTCTGTGCTTGATCATCTTCCATATAAATTAGCTACCACTCAGCAAAAAGGAAAGTGTTTAATTTTATTATGAATCTTTTTCATCAACTTCATGAAACTCACCCTCCAAAACACCTGAGTTATTCTTCTTTTTATGCGGTGAATCAGATTTAGATGGTTTAAATTGATTAATTGATCTGGTTAACCACCAAAAACGAATCTTCATAACCGACCATATTGATAGTATTAGTCCACCGATTATTACAAAAGCTATTGCACCAAGAAATACAAAAAAACCAAGTGCAACCACACCTCCAATCGCCATAATTAACCTAGTGATTGGGCTTTGATTATTAATTTGACCGTTAATCTTAATCATAATTTATTTTAGATGAATCTGATATTAGACACTAGAAAAATTATCCTGTTATCTTTGACACTAATTTTATCGTATCCTAACAAGGATGCATTATATATGGAGTCTATAAAATTGTTTTCAACCAAAATATTTTCTGCTCTTGAAATAGTTTTAATTAGCAGTAAATCAAATTATCAGTAGCTTAACCATAATCAATCCAATTAATACGACAACTTTATGAAATTAGAAAAAGTAGCCAATATTTTTGTCAAAATAGCAGAGCGATGTATTCCTGACCCATTAGTTATCGCTATCGGCTTAACTGGTCTCTGCTTTATTGCTGTACTTTTATTAACCCCTTATACTGCTATACAAACGATTGATGCTTGGGGAGCAAGTTACTGGAGCTTGCTTGCTTTTACTGCTCAAATGATCTTAATTCTGGGCTTAGGGCATGTGGTTGCCCATACCAAACCAATTAATAACTTACTTCTTAAGATTGCTAGCACTTTTAACTCTGCAAAAACCGCCTATATTGGACTAACGCTAATTGCCTCATTATGTAGTTTACTTTCGTGGGGAGTAGGTCTTGTTGTACCAGCTATTTTGAGCTGCGCTATCGCTTCCAATCTTAAAGAAAGAAGGATTGTGATACATTTCCCATTACTCGTTTGTTGCGGTTATTCTGGTAGCTTAGTGGGAATGCTTGGTTTATCAAGTACGATCCCCCTCCTCTTGAATACTACCAATCATTTTTTAATTAACAAAATTGGCATCATTGGACTTAATCAAACTATATTTTCAAATTGGAATATCTCTCTAATTATTGTAATCATGGCGCTGATTCCACTACTTTTGTATCGTTGTGCACCCAATGAAAAAGCATGCATTGAATTTTCCAACCAAATCAACCAAGCTGAAGTTTCTAAAGTACTTCCTAAAAATCATCATCTTTCTCAAAAACTTGAAAATAGTAAATATCTAACACTAGCTCTGGGTTCTTTTGCTAGTATTTATTCACTTCAATATTTTATCAATGGTGGAGCATTGGATCTCAATTCTCTTAATATGATCTTTGTCGCACTTGGTTTATTATTTAGTGACTCCCCTAGACATTATATAATGTTGCTCTCAAATGCAGCGAAAATTGCGGGCCCATTCCTCATTCAATACCCACTCTATGCTGGCCTTATGGGAATGATGGCTGCCTCAGGTCTAGCTGAAATATTTATCAATGGTTTCGTATCAATTTCTAACGCGACAACGCTTCCTATATGGACTTTTTTCTCAGCTGCAATCCTAAATATTTTTATACCCTCAGCTGGTGGTCAATGGGCAGTTCAAGGTCCCATTATGACTGAGGCTGCTTTAATACTTGGTGCCGATATTTCACGAGTAAGTATGGCTGTAGTAATTGGTGAATCATGGACTAATGCGATTCAACCGCTTTATATGATTCCTGTACTGGCAATTACAGGATTAAGTATCCGCGATATCATGGGTTATTCCGTGATCGTACTAATAGCAATGGGTGCGATCTATTCAACCGCCCTATTTTTCTTTTAAATAATATATAAGATTAACATTATGAAAAAATTCCTATTATACCTTTGCGTTCTAATGAACATGGCATATAGCGCCAATAGTTTCTCTATAAATACAGAGAAACAAAATTTTAGCTCGCAAGATATCCATCATGTTCAAGATATACACTCTTTGGACTTATCCCCATCCAGCAATTTTATAATCTATCTCTCCACTAAAACAAACCAAAAAAAAGACCATTATGAGTCAACTATGTGGTTACACGATAGAAAAAAAAATAAAACCCAAGCGATTCTAAAAAACTCAACCTCTTTGGACAAACCTAGTTTCTCACCTAATGAAACTTACATTTCTTATCTAGCTGTTGGTAAAGGAAAATATTCGAATTATCAGCAGTTATGGCTTATCAACAGAAAGAATTTAAAGAAAAAACAAATCACTAAAATTGAACAGAATATTACAGATTTTGAATGGTCACCTGATAGTAAAAAAATAGTTTTGGTCATTCAATCTCAACAACCACAGGTAAAAGGCACAAAATCACCTTATGTGATAGATCGTTTTCAATTCAAAAGAGATGGGGAGGATTTCCTCGGTAATTATTACAAACACCTTCATATTCTTGAGCTTAAAAGCAAAAAAATTACACAATTAACGACTGGAAATTATGATCAATTGTTACCAGCATGGTCACCTGATTCATCAAGAATCGCTTTTACCACAAAAAAAGGTGATGCTGATCGCCATAATAACTGGGATATCTATATCACAGACTTACAATCAAATACCTCTCAACTAACATCAAATATTGGAACTGATGCCGACCCTTATTGGGGCGCCAAAATAAAATGGAGCCCTGACGGAGGAAAAATCGCCTATATGCGAAGTAGTAATCCTGATCTTTTGTGGTATTCGATAACCCAAGTCGCAATCACTGATGTTGAAACAAAGAAAACACAGCTAATAACAAGTAGTTTAGATAGAAATACTAGCTTTCCAGAATGGGGCAAAGACTCCAATACACTTTATTTCATAATAGAGGATGATATGAAAAGTCAATTAGCTGTATTTGATAATACGCCTAATGAATTTTGTAATAATTCAGCTATCAATAGTGATAGCTATTCTGTTGAACAAATATGTGACTATTGGGGGTCATCTATAAAAATTATTACAGATGCTAATTATTTTATATCTAATTACTCTAAAGCTTATGATATCGAAAACAATACAATTGCTTTGTCTATGGCAACAGCAACAGCGCCAAATGAAATCTTTATTCTCGAAGAAAAAAAGCTACAAAAACTCAGTGATCACAATGATAAGCTCCTCTCTGAGAGGTTTCTCAATCCTATAGAATCTCTCTCTTATCCCAGCTTTGATGGTACCGAAATACACGGTATGTTAATAAAACCGCATAACTTTAATGCCGATCGAAAATACCCCCTAATAATAAGGATTCATGGTGGTCCTGTTTCGCAATATGATCAGCAGTTTTATCTCCAGTGGCAAATATTTGCTGGAAATGAATATCTAGTCATGGCAGTAAATCCAAGAGGCAGTTCAGGTCGTGGTGAGGATTTTCAAAAAGCAATTTATGCCGATTGGGGTAATGTTGATGCCAAAGATATTATTGCTGCCATTGATTTTGCCCTAACATTAGATTTTATTGATGAAAATAGGCTTGGTATTGGTGGATGGAGCTATGGGTCGATGCTGACAAATTATGTAATTAGCATGGATCAGAGGTTTAAAGCTGCTACATCTGGTGCTGGTATTAGCAATATACTCAGTGGCTTCGGTAACGATCAATACATTAGAGACTATATAACCGAGCTAGGCCTCCCATGGAATGATACAAATAAATGGCTGAATGTTTCTGACCCATTCTTTAATGCTAATAAAATTACTACACCTACTCTATTTTTAGTTGGTGAAAAAGATTATAACGTTCCATTAATAGGTTCAGAACAAATGTATCAAGCACTCAAATACCTCTCAGTACCTACTCAGTTAATTATCTATCCAGAGGAACATCATTCTTTTAGTACGCCAAGTTACGAAAAAGATGTTATCGATAGATACATAAATTGGTACAATAAATATCTTAATTAACAATTATTTATTGAATATTTTTAATTAATAGGTTTATAAGCAATAACTTTAATCTCAATCAAGATTAAAGGATGTGGTAATTGATGTACTGCAACAGTAGTTCTTGTGGGTCCGTTTTCATCAAAATATCCTGCATATGCCTGATTATAGCCTTTAAAATCATTCATATTGACCAGATATGTGGTTAAATCAATAACATCTTCTAAAGAAGCTCCCTCAGAGCCCAATATATCATTGATATTATCCAACACCGCTTTTGTTTGTTCTGCGATATCAAGCTCAGTATTACCCATTTTATCAACTGCTGCACCACGAAAACTTCCATCTGGATTACGTGAGGACACTCCTGAGACAAAGATCAAGTCCCCCACTCTCTTGAGATGTGGGTATTTTCCTCGAGGCTTAGCTTTATTATCCAAGGTTGTGGTTGTCATAGTCATAGCTTCTTCCTAACGATCAAAGATTGAGATTATAACTTATCTAAAATTGAAACATCACTGCCATCAGAATAAGCTTTATCAATCCATCCTTTTTCATCGTAATCGTTCATGCATGCCTCGGCGAGTGCTTCCATATCATTTAGTGCACCTGTACCTTTGGCATTCATAAGCGCCGAAATTCTAATGAGCTCGTGATTACCTGCATAATTTCTTTCATATAACTCGTGACGTCCCCCAAATTCAGTACCAATAGCATCCCAGAGTAATTTCATTATTTTAATTCGTTCAACATGTCCCATTCCTTTTGAGCCACGCACATATTGTTGTAGATATTTGTCAATTTCTGGGTTCTCAAAATCACGCGTACTGGAGGGTAAATAAATCAGTCCTGATGCCACAATTTTTTCAACAATTGCCTTTATTTGTGGATAAGCTTCAGTTGAAAATATTCGATAGGCTGCCGCAGCCTTAGCACTTGGTAACACCGCTTCACCCACCCATGGTTCAGGTGCACCAGCCATTGCATCTGTAAGTGACCAAAACAAATTTCGCCAGCCTACAACTTCACCCAAAAGAACTTGTACACCACGAAAAGAGTCAGTACCAGTTGCCTTTAATGCTTTACTGAGGATACCAACAATAAAATCAAGTTTTACTGACATTCTTGTAGCGCTCTGAAAAGTATAGCCATTCACGAACCCAGAACGTGGATAAAATGCTTTCAACATTTCAATATCTCGGTGCACAAAGACATTTTCCCAGGGAATAAATGCATTATCAAAAATAAAAATTGCATCATTTTCATCAAAACGACTGGATAGTGGATAATCAAATGGAGAACCAGTCGCAGCTGCATTAAGCTCATATGAGGGGCGACATATTAATTTAATCCCTGGTGTTCGCATATCAGCAAGAAACATAATCGCCATTGAGTCATCATTAATTTCTGCAGCCATATTTTGACCAAGGAAATTATAATGCGTCAATGCGGATGATGTGGCGACTACTTTTGCTCCTGAGACATAAATACCCGCATCGGTTTCCTTGTCAATCGAGATATAGACATCCTTCACATCATCTGCGATTTTATCTCTATCAATTGGCGGATTTACTAATGCATGATTCACAAAAGGAACTGCTTCTTGAGTTCTTTTGTACCAATGCTTAGCGTTTTCAGCAAATTTTCCATAAAACTCAGAATTTGCTCCAAGTGTATTAGTAAAACTAGCCTTATAATCAGGCGTTCGCCCCATCCACCCATATGTTAATTTCGCCCATTCAGCCATAGCATCACGCTGTTTAAATAACTCTTGGCTACTGCATGCATAGCGAAAAAATCGATGTGTGTAACCCTCAGAACCAGTATCTGTTGGGCAGGTCAAGATCTTTTTCGTATCCTCTGCATGTAGCGCATCATAGAGCTTTGCAATAGACTGAACAGAATTTCTAAAAGCAGGATGCTTAGTGACATCTTTGACCCGTTTACCATAAATATAAACTTCACGATCATCCTGTAATGAGGCAATGTACTCCTTTCCAGTGAAAGGTCGATTTTTACCATTTAGAATTTTTTCTGGTGCCTCAAAGCTCAAGACATAACTCCTATATTTATTATTAGGTAAGCGATATTACAATGTCAGATAAACTATTAATTAGTTGTAAGTTTCTAACAAATAGCTTACTAATACAATTATATCCTATAATGTTATTTACATATCTTTAAAACAATCTGAGGTTAACTATGCCCCTCAACACGACAAAAGAAGTTTTTATAACATGTGCTGTAACTGGTTCAGGTGCCTCTCATAATAAATCTGATCTGGTTCCAAGAAGCCCAAAAGAAATTGCTGAAAGCGCAATTAATGCAGCAAAAGCAGGTGCCGCTATTGTCCATTGTCATGTTAGAGATCCAGATACAGGTGAACCTGCTAGATCACCCACTTTGTATAAAGAAGTTACTGAGCGTATTCGTGATTCTAAAACTGATGTTATTATAAATTTAACTGCTGGAATGGGTGGTGATGTTGTATTTGGACCAGTTGAAACTCCGCTACCATTGCTGCCCACTACTGACATGGTTGGAGCCAGTGAAAGAATGCAGCATGTTATCGAATGTCGTCCTGAAATATGCACTTTAGATTGTGGAACCATGAACTTTGCTGATGATGTAATGGCAAATACACCGAGCATTCTTCGGAGTATGGCGAAGATTGCTAATGATTGTGACGTGAGAATAGAAATAGAAGCATTTGATACTGGACATTTATGGTTTGCCAAAAAGTTGGTTGAAGAAGGTATCGTTCCAAATCCAGTGCTTATACAATTATGTATGGGTATCCCATGGGGTGCTCCAGATGACCTTAATACTTTTATGGCGATGGTAAATAACATCCCAACAGATTGGGTATTTTCAGCTTTCTCAATCGGTAAAAACCAAATGCCATATGTTGCTGCAGCCACTCTAGCAGGAGGAAATGTTCGGGTTGGTCTAGAAGATAATATTTACCTAGAAAAAGGTGTGCTAGCCACTAATGCTGAACTTGTGGAAAAAGCCTCATCAATCATAACAAATCTTGGCTCAACAATATTAGGACCTGATGAGGTTAGGAAGAAATTAAATTTAAAAAAATGCAGTTGACTAGCTTAATTAACTCTATGGTACAATGCCTCGCATATTGAAATACTTTCTATAAATACTCAATAAATAATAAATAATTTCTGGAGAGGTGGCAGAGCGGTTGAATGCACTGGTCTTGAAAACCAGCAAGGGTTTGTAGCCCTTCGAGGGTTC
>MDTC01065824.1_pt1 | contig 42395 bp, 35 predicted proteins | sample 811181 | NCBI WGS metagenome assembly MDTC01 (sample SAMN05326644, study PRJNA326480) | marine metagenome | isolation source: seawater | place: Pacific Ocean: North | collected 2011
GCCCGTCTTGACCACCTCCTCTTCGGGAACCGCGGCGAGGCTACTTGTTTCCGGCTTCTGCATAGCTGCAGAATCAGGAAACTGGATCGTCGCAGAGCAGACCGGACATTCGACGGTCGTGCTAAAAAAAGACTCGTCGCCGGATACTTTCTGCCCACACTTTGGGCATGCCACTTTGATTTTTGCCATGGTTACTTGTATTGCGGTTCGCTTTCTGCCTATCCCGCATCAGTGAAGTCCTAGTCAAAGCGGATTCCCCCTCATCTGCAAACAAAAATGGACTCTCCCGCAAGACGAATCGGCTTGAAGTCAGGCGAAGACAGCCACAGGTTAAGGAGTGACATGAAAACTCTCTTCCGCGTTCTTTCTCTTGTCGCCTGCGCTACTGCTTTCGCGGCCTGCACCACCACCGACAACTCGGCACCGGGTGCCTCTATTTCCTCCCTTCAGGCCACTAAGGCTGCCGACAGGGCAAAAACACCTTACACCAAATACCCGTTTGACTACTGCGCCGTGAATCGGACACCGTTCAGTAAGCGCCCAGTCAAACATCGGCGTGTCTTCAAAGGTCAGGAGGTGCTGTTCTGCTGCACCCCCTGCGTTAGGGCCTTCGATCACTATCCCGAGGCCTACATGGGCTACATCGTTGCTGCCTCTGGACACACACTTCCCTAGCAGCGCCGACTGGACGGAGTCAACGGCCGGCCGAAAATCGTGGTTTGATTACTCAACAAGATTGAGAGGCTCACCGAAACAAGGTAGATCGGAATTCATTCATGCTCATTGAACTCGGCATCAATAACGTCGCTTTCGTCCCTTTTTTTCTTTGAACGCCCGAAAACCGCACCGATGTCCACACCAAAATAAGCAAGGCAGCTAATCAGCAGCCCGGTAGCGACGGCTTCATCCAGCGCACCGATAATGGGGATAATGTCCGGGATAATCGACGGAAAGAGCAAAACGAGCATGCTAAACGCGCCGACTCCAGAGACCACCACGGAGGTTAGGGGAGTCTTCTTGCTCCTATCGTCGGGTTGGGATTTTTGCTCTTTTTTCATCATTTATAACCTTCGGATTCATCCTTAAAAGAGCGACTACAATCCGGTTTCAAAATTATAACGTAATCATGTTCGAAGGACTTTGTGAAATTTTTCACAAAGTCGCCTTGCAACTCGTTTGCCCCTCATCGATAATCGAAATTTTGGTATTAAATTGCCACTTTTTGTGACCCATTACTCATGGCGACCACCACCAAAGAACTTGAAATTGGGGATACCAGAACCCGCGCTGCCAAGCTGGCCGGCGCAGAGCTGGAAGGCTACCAGCAGACCACCGAGGATTTGGTTGGAGAAAAACTCGTTCTGAACATGGGTCCGTCGCACCCAGCGACGCACGGAGTGCTTCGACTCATCCTTGAGCTAGACGGCGAAGAAATCACGAAGGCCGATCCCGACGTTGGCTTTCTGCATCGTGGTGACGAAAAAATCGCCGAAAACATGCAATACAATCAGTTTGTCCCCTACACAGACCGGTTGGATTATTTGGCCCCACTTGCCAATAACGTAGCCTACGCTCTGGCAGTGGAAAAGCTGATGGGCTGGGAACTACCGGCTCGTGGACAGACCGTGCGCACAATGTGCTGCGAACTGGCTCGCATCTCGGCTCACCTACTGGGCATCGGCGCGTATGCGATGGACGTTGGGGCCATGACTGTATTCCTTTACACCTTCACTCAGCGCGAAACCGTTTACAACCTCTGCGAACAGCTCACCGGAGCCCGCTTTACGACGAGCTACACCCGCGTGGGCGGCCAAACTCGCGATCTACCTGAAGGCTTCTTGGAAGCGCTTTCCAAATTCTGTGACGAAGTCCTTCCGTGTATAGACGAAGTCGATACCCTACTGACGCGTAACAAAATCTTTCTCGACAGGACACGTGATGTCGGAGTGATCAGCAAAGAGGACGCGATCGACTGGGGGCTCAGCGGCCCGAATCTTCGCGGTTCTGGAATTGAGCATGACCTCCGCAAAGCTAACCCCTATCTGGACTACGATCGCTTCGACTTTGATATCCCAATCGGCTCCGTTGGTGACTGCTTCGACCGCTATTTGATCCGGATGGAAGAGATGCGCCAAAGTGTTCGTATTCTGCGCCAGTGCATAGCCGATATGCCAGACGGTCCGGTCAATGTAGCAAGTAACAAGGATATGCTTCCCCAGAAGGACCGGGTTCTCATGAGCATGGAGGAGCTAATCCACCATTTTATTCTTGTCACAGAGGGGATTGATGCGCCCCAAGGTGAGGTCTACTTCGGCGCAGAAAACCCGAAGGGAGAACTTGGTTTTTACATCCACTCCAAGGGCGGAGGCGTTCCCTACCGCCTCAAGATCAGGAGCCCCTCTTTTATCAACCTCAGTATCCTACCCGAACTACTCACGGGATCCATGATGAGCGACACGGTCGCCATCCTGGGTTCGCTCGATTTCGTTATGGGAGAATGTGACCGCTGAGACTGAAACCACGAAACGCGATTCACGGCAAACCCTGCAACATGGCTCTCGAAGTCCCCTCAGAACTCGAAAAAGAAATCGATGATCGCATCACCCATTACCCGGTGAGCAGGCGATCTGCTGTTCTTCCTGTTCTCCATGCTCTTCAACATCACTTTGGCTTTATCAGCGAAGATTCCGTAGAGTGGGCAGCAGCCAAGCTGGAACTTGAACCAATCAAGGTTCTTGAGGTGGTGACCTTTTACCCTGGTTTCCGCCAGTCGGCTCCGGGCAAATATCACATCCGCGTATGCCGCACACTGAGCTGCGCTATGGCAGGATCCTACGAACTAATGGATTCCATTTGTAAGAAAGCAGAAATCGATCGCTCCGGAGTGACTCATCACGACCCAATTGCAGTGAGCAACGACGGTAAATTTAGCATCGAATTTGCAGAATGCCTCGCCAGTTGCGGGACAGGGCCGGTATGTCTGGTCGAAGACGATTTTCATGAAGCTGTCACCGACGTTGACGCCCTCCTTAGCCAATACAAGTGATCCATGAGCCAAATTAAATACATTGCCGGCAAAGAACCTCACGCCAACGAAACCCGCGTGATTTTTAAGAATGTGGATCGTGAGAGCTGGGATCCGTCCATCGAGACCTACCTACAGGACGGTGGCTACGATCAGCAGAAAAAGGCCTTTCAAATGGAGCCCGGCGAAATCACTGCCGAAGTGAAAACAGCCGGCCTTCGCGGGCGTGGAGGTGCCGGCTTCCCAGCAGGTCTCAAGTGGAGCTTTCTCCCTCCTAACAACGACAAACCTGTCTACCTCATCTGCAACGCTGACGAGTCTGAGCCAGGCACTTTCAAGGATCGCTACATCATCCACCAAGACCCGCACCAGTTAATTGAAGGTATGGCGATTTCCTGTTTTGCTGTTGGCGCTAATCTTGCCTACATCTACATCCGCGAAGAATTTCCCGAAGGTGCCCAAATTCTCGAAACGGCGATTGCTGAAGCTCACCGTAAAGGTTTCCTTGGCAAGGATATCCTCGGTACGGGTTTCGAACTCGAGATTTACGTCCACCGCGGTGCCGGAGCCTACATTTGCGGTGAGGAAACAGGTCTGATTGAATCCCTTGAAGGCAAACGTCCTTACCCTCGTATCAAGCCACCTTATTTTCCTGCTGCTATGGGTCTCTACTTGTGCCCCACGATCGTGAACAATGTTGAAACCCTATGCCACGTGAAACACATCATCGGCATGGGCGGCGAAAACTGGTCAAAGACAGGCACCCCAAACAACACCGGGACGAGAATTCTCTGCGTAAGTGGTGATGTTGAGAAACCCGGTTACTTCGAGGTTCAGGTGGGTAAGGTTACCCTTGGAGAGCTAATCAACGACATGTGTGGTGGCCTCAAGGCAGGGCGCAAGTTGAAAGCTGTGATCCCGGGTGGCTCCTCCGCTAAGGTTCTTCGCGCTGACGAAACTTTCAAGTTAGGCAAAGATGACGATGCTAAGGAGATTTCCATCTGGGATATCCCGATGGACTTCGATACTCTCGCTGCCTGCGGTTCTATGGCCGGTTCGGGTGGAGTCATCATCATGGATGACAGCCGTTCCATGAGCTGGGTCATCAATAACCTCAATAACTTTTATGCCCACGAATCCTGCGGTCAGTGCACGCCATGCCGGGAGGGTTCACTCTGGATGAAAAAAATCACTGATCGCGTCGTTGCCGGCAAGGCGGCACCCTCAGATATCGATCAACTTGATGCGGTAGCTCGCAACATCGACGGACGAACTATTTGTGCTTTTGGAGAAGCTGCTTCCTGGCCGACCGAAAGTTTTGTTGCGAAATTTCGCGATGAACTCATTGCGGACACCAACCCCGAGTTGGAAGACGCTTTTGTTAACGCTGAAGCATTGACCGCCGCTGCTAATCTGAAATGAGCGACGAAAAACCTGATTTAGTAGATGTCCAAATTGATGGGGAATGGCACCAGTTCCCCAAAGGGACGCGTATGATCGAAGCCTGCCGCCAAGCTAGCGTCGAAGTCCCCCACTACTGTTATCACCCCAAGTTGACATCTCCGGGCAACTGTCGCATGTGCCTTGTTGAGATGGGCATGCCTCCTCGCCCGCATCCCGGCGAAGCTACCCCTGAGGCAGACGAGAACGGTCACCTTCCCATTTCGTGGATGCCTCGTCCGGTCATCGCATGCGCCAACACCGTAGCGCCCAATATGGGTATCCGCACGAATAGCGAGTTGACCGAAGACTGCCGCGAAGGTGTCATGGAGCTTCTTCTCGCCAATCACCCTCTCGATTGTCCCATCTGTGACCAAGCAGGAGAGTGCACCCTCCAAGAATTCAGCGTCGAACACGGTCAGGGTGAATCCCATTTCCGCGAACAGAAAGTGAAAAAGCCAAAAAACGTCGATGTGGGACCCCGCATCCGCCTCGACGACGAGCGCTGCATCATGTGCAGTCGCTGCGTTCGTTTCACTGATGAGATTGCCGACGATCCAGTTCTTGGTTTCACCGACCGCGGCAGCCACACGGTTCTGACTGTCTACCCAGGGAAGGAGCTAGCAAACAACTATTCGCTTAACACAGTGGATATCTGTCCGGTCGGTGCGTTGACCTCAAACGATTTTCGATTCCAGATGCGAGTCTGGTTCATGAAAGAGGTTAAAACGATCGACGTGAACTGTGCGACTGGCTCCAACATCACGGTCTACCAGCGCGAGGGACAGATCTATCGTATTACGCCTCGTCAGAACAATGACGTAAATTCGGATTGGATGCCCGACTCGCACAGACTCAACTTCCACTGGATCAACGGTGAAGATCGCCTCACCGATCCGATGGTGAAGGAGGGGAATAGCCATCGCATTACCTCCTGGCAGGAAGCCCTCGCGACCACTGCTGACAAACTCGCCGGAATTGAAGGAAGTGAAATCGCTGTGATCGCCTCTGCTAGCATGACCAATGAGGAGTTGCTGATGGTCAATCGCCTCGTCAAGCATCTCAATGTCGGACACGTCGACACCGTTCCCCGCGAGGGAGAAAACGATAATTACCTAGTCGCTGCTGATCGCAACCCCAACACCAACGGGGTGAAGCTGGTTCTCGGACTCGACAATCCGGGCTCGCAACTTGACGCCATTAAAAAAGGCATCAAAGAGGGCCGCATCAAGGCTCTCCTCTGTCTCCAGGAAAATCTCGTCGATGACGCAGGATTCGATGGTGAAACGCTCGACAAACTCGACTTCTTCCTCACCGCTCACCCAATTGCTAACCCGACTGCCGACTTCGCTGATGTGGTTTTGCCCGGAGGATGCTGGGCGGAAAAGTCTGGCACAATGATCAATGTGGCCGGTCGCCTCCAGAGACTGAACAAAGTCATTGATGGCCCAGGCCAAACCCTTGAACCTTGGGAAGTCGTGCGCGACCTCATCCAGGTCACTGGAGGTGGTAACGGCATTTATTCGGCGCTCGACATCTTTAAGCAACTCACTGAAGAAATCTCTGAATTTTCCGGCCTCACCTGGGGCAGGATCGGAGACCTAGGACTACCCCTTATTGAAACCGGCAAAACGATCCCTCTACTGGAACGCGAGAAAGAGCGTATCGCTCAGGGTCTCATCGTAGGCTGACATATATTCCTATGGATTGGTATATCATCCTAGCCGCTACCATAAAGATCGTCGTCTTTGTGTTCTTGGTAACATTGCCCCTCGTGGCCATGTCCGTGTGGGCGGAGCGACGCGTCAGCGCCGCGATTCAAGACCGTGTCGGCCCGAACCGTGTCGGCCCTGCCGGTCTCCTGCAACCCGTCGCTGATGGTATCAAATTCCTTCTTAAGGAGGACTTCACCCCAAATCACGTTCGTAAAACCTACTACTGGCTGGCTCCGGCCCTTACCATGATCCCGTCCTTGCTGACCTGCGCGGTTATTCCGTTTGGTAGCAAACTCTTCGGGGAAAAGATGGTAATCGCTGACCTTGACGTCGGGCCCCTCTTCGTCTTCGCCGTCGCATCGCTAACCGTCTACGGCATTGTCCTTGCCGGCTGGGCATCGAACTCGAAATATCCATTCCTCGGTAGCGTTCGTTCCACCAGCCAGATGATTTCTTACGAAATCTCACTCGGCCTCTCCATTGTTCCGCTGCTTATGATTTACGGAGAGCTCAACCTTGGTCATATCGTCATGGAGCAAGCACAGAATGGTTGGGCGCTGCTTCCTCTCTGGGGTGATGGCCTCAGCATAAAGGGTTGGCTTCTGTCCATCCCTCTCTTCATCTCTTTTGTCGTTTTCACAACATCCATGTTTGCAGAAACCAACCGCCTTCCCTTTGACCTTCCCGAGTGTGAAACTGAGCTCGTGGCCGGCTATCACACCGAATACAGCTCCATGAAATTCGCGTTATTCTTCCTCGGAGAATACGCGGCTATGATCATAGGCTCAGGCCTCGCCGTGACTCTCTTCTTTGGTGGTTGGAGCCTCCCTTTCGGCTGGCTCACCCCGGAAAGCGTTGATGCCGAAGTCCCTTTCTGGCATGGTCTTATTCACCTTGGAGCTTTCTTCGCGAAAGTGATCCTTTTTATCCTTTTCTTCATAGCGGTGCGATGGACGCTCCCCCGCTTCCGCTACGACCAGCTCATGAGACTGGGCTGGGTGGTTTTCTTTGAACTGGCTCTCGCCAACGTAATTCTTACCGCCTTGTTGCTGATGTGGCTCAAGTAAATTCAACTCTCTCCCAAACCATGGCCATTGTCGTTGATCGTCCTAAATTAAAGTGGTGGGAACACCTCTATCTCCCCGCGCTTGCTAAAGGCCTGCGCATCACTCTTGGGCACTTTTTTAAAATGCTCCGCGGTAACACAAAAGTCACGATGCAGTATCCTGAAGAAAAGTGGGATGCCAATCTGCCAGACCACTACCGCGGTGCACCTGCGCTTGTAACCGATGAGCAGGAACGGGAACGTTGTGTCGCCTGCCAACTCTGCGAATTCATCTGCCCGCCTCGTGCCATCACTATCAAACCGGAAGAGATTCCCTCCGATGACAAATGGGCCAAAGTAGAAAAGCGTCCTAAGGTTTTCGATATCGATATGATCCGCTGCATCTATTGCGGATTCTGCGAAGAGGTTTGTCCCGAGCAAGCTATCTATCTTCGCAAGGACTACGCCATTACCGGCACCAGCCGTGAGGAAATGGTCCACGACAAAGAAAAGCTTTATGAAATTGGTGGCGTTCGCGTCGGCTTGGTGAACAAGTGGAACGCGCTCAAGTAGCAGAGCGGCTGAAATAATTATACCCTAATCGAATCGCCCACTCGGGATGACTTTTTTCTTCTTCATCTTCGCCGCCTTGACACTGATGGGGGGTATTGGCGTGGTGGTGAACCGTAATCCGGTTTCATCTGCCTTCTCGATGATTATCTCTTTTCTCGGTCTCGCCGCACTGTTCATTCAGTTAGATGCCTACCTCGTGGGCATTCTCCAGATTCTCGTTTATGCGGGGGCAATCATGGTTCTTTTCCTTTTTATCATCATGCTGCTCGACATCCCAAAAGCAGAAAAGAAGCGCTTTCCAGTATTCACGCTGGGTGCCTCGATCGTAGTTGTGGTCAGTTTTGCGACTCTTATGATTACCGTCATCACGCGCAGTGATATCGGTTCTGCGAAGCTCCCTCCCATCGAGCCTGTGAAGGGCACGGGCAGCTCCGACGTCCACCAAATCGGTGAACTTCTTTTCAGCACTTACTGGTTCCCGATTCAGGTAGTCGCGGTGCTTCTGCTGGTCTCTACGGTCGGTGTGGTCGTGCTCAGTAAGAGGGAACTCAAATAAAGCGCTTCTTTAGACGAAATGGAATCAGCTCTCACCTTAGATCACTTCCTTATTCTCAGCGGATTGCTATTTGCGATCGGTCTGGCCGGCGTACTGGTTCGCCGTAATCTCATTGTAATCTTTATGTGCCTTGAGCTCATGCTCAGTGCCGCCAACCTCACCCTCGTTGCCTTTTCAAGATTCAACGTCCAAGACGGCCAGCCCAACTACGATGGCCACGTCTTGCTTTTCTTTATCATCACCGTTGCAGCTGCTGAAGTGGCCGTTGGCCTCGCCATCATCGTTGCTCTTTTCCGTTCACGGGAGACCACCGATGTCGGCAAGCTCAACACGATGAGAAATTAAAAACCAATTTTCTGACTGACCATTTCATGGATGTGACTACCGCTGCCTGGACCGTTCTGTTGTTGCCTCTCGTCGTGGCGGCCTCAATCCTGCTCGGCCTGAAGCGCTGGTCCGGACTTGCTTCACTGGTGTCGACTGGTTCTGCGCTCATCACCCTGTTCCTATGCATCCGACTGGCTGGTGGTGAAGATCTCGCCGCCACATCCTTCACCTGGATCGACATGGGCGAAGCGCTGAGAATTGATATCGGGCTGACCCTCGATGATCTCAGTCGCGGCATGATGCTGATCGTGACCTCGATTGGTTTTCTCGTTCACCTTTTCTCCCTTGCCTACATGAGGGATGACGCCGGCAAGTCACGCTACTTTGCCGGCCTTTCCCTCTTCATGTTCTCAATGACGGGCATCGTCCTCGCGGACAATTTCATCATGATGTTCATCTTCTGGGAACTCGTTGGAGTGAGCTCCTACATTCTTATCGGCCATTGGTTTGAAAAAGCTTCCGCTGCCGATGCAGCAAAAAAAGCATTTCTTACCAACCGAATCGGTGACTTTGGTTTCATGATCGGCATCCTTATGGTCTGGACCCTAACAGGTTCCATCTATTTCAATGAGATCGCCTCTGCCGTCGGAGGTGTTGAAAACGCCAAGTTGCTCAACATTGCCGTCCTTTGCGTTTTTTGCGGCGCAATTGGCAAGTCGGCACAGTTACCTCTTCATGTCTGGTTGCCAGACGCGATGGAGGGTCCCACACCAGTATCCGCTTTGATTCATGCGGCTACGATGGTCGCCGCTGGAGTTTTTATGCTGGCTCGCGTCACCTTCCTCGTCGAAAGCGCCGAAGTGGCCGCCACTGTTATTGCCTGGATCGGGGCTGTCACCGCTCTGGTCGCTGCGCTGATGGCCCTTCAGCAAAACGATATCAAGCGCATCCTTGCTTACTCAACCCTTTCCCAACTTGGCTACATGATCATGGCTCAGGGCATTCATCATGGTAGCGACGCCGGCATGTTCCACCTTTACACCCATGCCTTTTTCAAAGCGCTTCTTTTTCTAGGGTCCGGCGCGGTGATCTTTGCCTGCCACCATCAGCAAGATATCTGGAAAATGGGGGGTCTTCGCAAAAAGATGCCCATCACTTTTATCACGTTCGTTATCGGCACGGCTGCTCTTATCGCAGTTCCCTTCACGTCAGGGTTCTGGAGTAAGGAAGCCATTCTTGAAGCTGCCCACCACGAGAAGCTTTGGGGGCCTTACACTCTCGCAATCATTGTGGCATTTCTCACTCCTTTCTACATGACTCGCCTCGTCATCGTAACTTTCTTCGGAAAGCAGCGCAGCAAGGATGCCAGTCACGCCAAGGAGGTTGGACCGACCATGTGGCTGCCGCTGGCTCTACTCGCTTTCATGGCTATTTTCTCGGCCTATGATTTCCTAACCGGGCCACTGATGGCTAACGGCCATGCTGACTTCGAGCATCTCTTTGGCCACTTCGGCCTCACGGCAACGCTTTCTTTAATCGGCCTTGTTGTTGGTGTGGGTAGCTCCATCTACTTATACAAAGGCAAAGACAAAGACCCGGTTTCGATTCCTCCATTTGCCAACCGCTTCTATATTGACGAGATTTACGAGAAAATTATAGCCATCTTCCAAGACGGAGTTGGGAAGATCTGCGATCTTCTTGACCGCTACCTCATCGAACCGCTCGTGGCCCGCTTTCCTGCCATGACAGCAATGACCGCGGGATCTATTCTTCGAATCTTTCAAATGGGCAACGTGCAGACCTACGCCTTCATGTTCGCTATCTCCGTCGTGGCTCTCATCATCTTTCTTATTTCCTGATTAACCCATTCCCCGGACAGCCGTGAGTATTCTCGAAATCATCGTTTTCCTACCACTCCTCGCCGCACTGGCAATCGGATTAGGTGCTCCTGCCCGCTTCATTGCTCTTAGTGCCTCGGTGCTGGTGCTCATCATGAGCCTGGTATCCGCCATCCAATTCAGCACGAGCATTGAGGGAACCATGCAGATGGTCTCAACGAGGCCACTACTTGAGATGGACGGTTTCCCATCCCTCAGTCTTTCGTTCGGTCTCGACGGGATCAGCCTTGTCATGCTTTTGCTCTCCGCTATCGTGATGTTAGCAGCGGTCCTCGTTTCACCCAAGGAAGAGGAACTTGAGCGTAATCCACGCCTCTACTACCTCTCCCTCCTTCTCATCGGTGGAGGAGCTCTCGGAGCGTTCTGCTCTACTGATCTTTTCTTCCTCTACGCCTTTCACGAACTGGCTCTAATCCCGACCTTTCTCATGATCGGCATTTTCGGAGCCGGGAGTGACCGGCTAAAGACCGCGTGGACTATCACGATCTATTTGGGAGTAGGATCCTTGATCCTACTGGTTGGTCTCATCCTTGCCGTGAGCGGACTAGGCGGTTCAACCTTCAATATCGAAGAGCTGACTGCCTTGGCCAGTGAAAGCCCAATGGCATCGCAAATGCAAGCCTGGGTCTTCCTACTCCTCCTGGTCGGCTTTGGTATTCTTGTCTCCCTTTTCCCGTTCCATAGCTGGGCGGCCCCGGCTTACGCCGCGGCTCCCACCCCGGTCGCCATGCTACACGCCGGCGTTCTTAAGAAGTTTGGCCTCTATGGAATCATTCGCGTGGCGCTCCCCTTTGCTCCTTCGGGTGCCGAAGCTCTCCTTAATGTGATCCTGTTTCTCTTGCTAGGAAACATCATTTACATCGGGCTGGTCACTATCGCTCAGAAGTCACTCGACCGCATGCTGGGTTACTCCAGCGTGATGCACATGGGCTACATTTTCCTTGGCCTAGCCGCAGGAAACGAACTGGGCCTGTCCGGTGCCGTATTACTTATGTTCGGGCACGGCATTTCGATCGCGCTTTTATTTGCTATGAGTGGCTGGCTCCGAGAAAAATACGGAACCCTCGATTTTGACAAGCTTGGAGGTATCGGTAAACAGGTTCCTAAGCTGGCCCTCATCTTTGGATTTGCGGCCTTCGCCTCAGCTGGGCTTCCCGGTTTCGCTAATTTTGCTGCTGAGATCGAAGTCTTCATCGGAGCCTTCGCTGGCGCGGAAGACGGTTTCGGCTGGATTCAGTGGGCTACAATCATCTCGCTCTGGGGCGTGGTCATTTCAGCGGTTTATATGCTTCGTGCCTATCGCTCGATCTTTATGGGACCCATCCCCAAAAAGGTCGAAGCACCGGGCGACGTTGGTTGGAACACTCGTCTCCCGCTCCTAATCCTCCTCGCCGCACTCATGGCCGTGGGATTCGTTCCCGAAATTCTGAATCAATACATCCGCCCTGCCGTTATGGTGATACTCACTGCCGTTGGATGAGCTTCTTTTTATTTTCTATTTTCTACTGATTTAACTTTCTAACCTATGCCGGTTTACTTTCTGGAAATCATCGTTGTCACCCTCGGTCTGCTCATGCTGATGGTTGATGCTTTTGCCAAGATCGAAGATAAGCGCTCTATCGCCTGGATCGGCATGGTGGGCCTGCTCGTCGTTTTCGGCCTGCTCTTCGCCGTGAAGTGGCCAGAATCAGCCGACGGCGCTTTCTGGCAGTTTTATTCTGCCAACGACCAGATTTCTCTTTTTTACAAAGGTATAGCGGTCATCACAACCATCATCGTATTGATCATGGCTGTAGACTTTCGCCACATTGTTGTTGCCCAGACAGCAGACCCTGAAAAAGGAGCCCATCCCCAGTCCGGCCTCGGAGAGTTTTTTGCCCTGCCTGTTTTTGCCTGCGCTGGTCTTATGCTGATGGCATCAGCGAACAACCTTGTCAGTATCTTTGTCTCATTGGAGACAGTGACGATCACTTTTTATATCCTCGTGACCTACCTGCGACGCAACGTTGGTTCGCTAGAGGCAGGTGTTAAATACCTGATTCTTGGCGCCCTTTCGACTGGCTTTCTCGTCTATGGTTTCGCTTGGTTGTTTGGTATCACAGGCAGCATGCAACTCGCCGAAATCGCTTCATCCCTTGCAGATCCTGAAGTCAACTCTGCTGCTGCACTCTTTGCATTTGCCCTAATCCTAGTGGCGCTTGCTTTCAAGGTAGGTGGAGCTCCTTTCCACTTTTGGATTCCTGATGTCTATCAGGGTGCACCAACTCCAATCACAGCATTCCTCTCAGTAGGTTCCAAAGCGGCAGGCTTCATCATTTTTCTGCGGTTGATCGGACCATTCCTAGCCAGTGATGTACTCGCCGAGAAAATCTGCCTTGTTCTTGCCGCAATCGCCGGTATTACCCTCATCATGGGCAACCTTGCTGCCATGCCGCAAAAGAACTTTAAGCGACTCCTCGCTTATTCAAGCGTGGCTCATGCCGGATTTCTTCTCATGGCCTTGGCATCTGCACCCACTAAGAGTGCAGTGGGTAGCCTTTCGCCTGCAATGGTTGTGACCTTTTACCTTGGTGCCTATCTCTTGATGACACTGCTGGTTTTCCTTGTCGTTACGACCGTACGCAATAGCATTGCGGGTGAGGAAATCGATTCTTACAAGGGCCTCGCCAAGCGTTCTCCCTTCCTTGCATTCATGCTGATTATCGCGATGGCTTCGCTGGCCGGAATCCCACTGACCGCCGGATTCTACGGAAAACTATTTGTCTTCAAGATGGCCGCGGATCAGGGCAATTGGACCCTTCTCATCATCGGTCTGATCGGTGCCGCCTCCGGCTTTTACTATTACCTCAAGATCGCAGTACCTGTATTCTTTGCCACTTCCTCAGACGATGGTAGCGGCGAGGAAATTTCCAGCATTCCCGTGAGTGCGCCCGCACGAGTTGCCATGATCATACTGACGGTAGCCATTATCGCTGTAGGCGTGAATCCAAATCTGATCATCACACTATTTTCCTGATCATAAAATCTCACCGGATTTTAACGCTTGAACCCGGTCCAAATTACCGGCGCGACATCCAAATAGCCGGTTAGTTAGCTCCCGGTGCTTTCTGCAATTCACGAAAAACCCGTGAAGAAGAACGACTCGGCTGCGCTTGATGAATCTCAGATTTAGCCGTTGGCTTCCGACCACTCGCCACCGTCATATTATTGACCCGGAAAAAAGGCAGTCCACTATACGAGTCCTTCACGCGATTTCCGACTTCGACAGGGAAATCAATCGATGGTCCCCGCCTCAACAGTGAATCAGCCGTAAAGGACTGGAGACGGACATAAAACAGCAAGCCCAGTGACGCACAGTTTTTCCTGAAAGGACGAAAGCTCCCTGCCGCATGCTGTATACCTCGCTCATTAAAACTGCGCAGGAGAGTGACCTGCGATTCCGTCGTCGGGAGAAACCACAAATTGACCCAGCAGTTCCTGTATTCCGTCTGAGTGAAAAGCCAGTCGTAGAAATTCTGCGTATTACTCGTCAGACGGAGCTTGTTGTGGAGGTTTAGCGCTTCAGTCATCCTGGGTCGACGGTCAGCATACCAAGGCGCACGAAAGTCGAAAACCAGATCCTGTTCCGCATCGCCGCCAATCTCCCTCAACCCAAAGCAGAAGTGTCCGTGATTCACTCTCCCGTTACCCTTGTCGTGGTGGACGTTGATAATGACCAACTGATAGCGACTACTCGCTCTCTCCGTGACTCCCATCCTTACATTCCACCATGCGTCCTCTTCAAGTGAACCTGTCGACTGTTCAACTAGTCGCTTCGAGGCGATAGCAACAAAGCGATCCTTCTCCATTGGGATCAACTCTCTCATATTCATAAGTTCCTCGTATCGCGTCCGCCGATTAGCTTGGAGCACCAACTGGTAAAATCTGACTGCCAACGCTTCTGCCGCCAATTGATTCGCACGCTCGACTGACAGTGCCACACGGGAGCACACCACCACCCCGGAAGGCTGCGTAACTCTCATAATTCCATCGTAGGCGTTGTAGCGACCCGCTCCATATACTAGCGCCGATTCTTTGAAAAAGAATCCCCTCCGTTCCTTGATCACTGGATTCCCAAAGAGCGCTTCAAAAGCAGGAGGCCAATTAAATACATCGTCGGCACGACGGCCTTCAGCACCCTTGGTGTGAAGTATCGGGAAAAGATTCAGCATCACGCTGAAAACCGTAAGCCTTAGAAACATGGATTAACCCTGATTGAATACTCTGGTCGCCTTTCTATTCAAGTGTAGAAACATTAAAGCGCAGATCACAAATTTGATCGCGCTATTGATTGGATAGATTTCATCACCGAACTTGAAATATCGCATGAGCGCCCGAACTCCCCTGTTTTTGGCCCTGATCGGCCTTATTTCCCTTGGTAGGGCCCAGGATCAGGCCCACCTTGATATCGATTCACCCTTTGGGAGTTTCGTTGAAGAGGGCTTTCCTTTCTTTAGCCAGACTCTCGACGCTCGCGAATTCGGGGAGAATCCTGAACCGGACAACCTCACTCCGCGTGGTATCATCGTAAAGATCGGTCATGGTTACTACGGCTGTTTTGACCCGGACCTACTGCGCTGGTCACTCATCTGGCGGGAGAACGAAGAGGGCGAATACCTAAAGATGGACGGTATGGGGCCGGGAAGTTATCGGCTCCCGAATCGCAAAGCACCGTCCGGGCAGGAAAGCCTACCTAAACCGATTGGCACAGTTCTCACATCCACCCCTGCCCTTCCGGGTGTTGGAGTTGATGAGTCCGCTTTAAACAAAGATCCTAGAGAACGCGGAATATCAGATAAAGGAGAGGTTGGGTTGGGCCCCATACCTGAAACGATCGGACGATTTTCCGGTCTGCATATCACCAGAGACGGATCGGATGGACCCGGGGTTACCATAAAATACTCAGTTCTAAATACTGAAATCTCAGAAACCCTCACGGCACGCCCTGAAAGGGGTCTATTTCTCCGTTCGCTTTCAATCAAACCTCACCGTAATCCGATCTATCTGCGACTGAATCGTCGGCATGACGCTCGCGTTGAGATTGGAGGTATTCTTCAAGATTTAGTCAGCGAATTTGTAGTCATACCCCCAGCAAACTCACCTCAATTGGTTGGTATTATTTACTCAAGCCAAGAGACCGCATCTGCATCTGCATCCGCATCCGCATCCGCATCCGCCTCCGCCTCCGCATCAGGGACGCGCCTTTGGCCTCAGACCATCGAAAGTAAAATAGAGCGAGGCACTTTGGATGGGACGCTCACCTTTGATGATATCGGTCTCCCCGTCCCCAACCCCTGGAAACGAAATGTCCGCTTATCCGGTCTCGATTTCTTTAACGACGGACGCGCCGCAATCTGCACCTTTGATGGCGATATCTGGATTGCGGAAAGCATCGAAGAAGGCCATAAAACAGCGATTTGGTCTCGATTTGCAAGCGGTCTTCATGAGCCCAAAACCGTCTGTATTGTCGACGACAAAATCTACGTTTCAGACCGTAACGGTATCACCCGCCTCCACGACACAGATGGAAACGGTGAAGCTGATTTCTACGAGAATTTCTCTAACATCGTTGCTCAGACTGCCGAAACTCGAGAGTTTGCCATGGACATGGTAGCCGCGCCCGACGGAGGATTTATCGTCGCCAAGGGTGGTCAAATTGGAAACACTCGCGGAAAGCTCAACGGGACGATAGTCAAGATTTCACCCGACGGACGAGCCTACAACGTGATTGCCACAGGGCTGCGGCAACCCTACATCGGCTTGGATCCGGAGACCGGTACCCTGACATCCAGCGATCAGCAGGGCCACTGGAAACCGGCCACACCCATCTACCGCATCGAACAGGAAAAGTATTACGGATTCCAGCCGGCGAAGTTCAAAGAAAATGCCGTTCACCCGGAACCAATTGCCCCACCGGAAATTTGGATTCCCCACTTCATCAATCAATCCGGAGCTTCTCAGATCTGGATGAAGGGCAACGCCAACATGGGCCCACTCAACGGCTCGCTCATCCACATCGGCTACAACCGGCCCGAAATCTTCAAAGTCTTCCTGAACGAAGAAAGTGGGCAGGGAGCCATCGTCCCACTTCTCTCGGGTTTTCCATCCGGTCTACTCAAAGGAGCTATCCATCCCAAAGACGGCCGCCTCTACCTCACCGGTTTCGAAATCTGGGGGAGTTCCGGGGATCGAATCAGTGGCCTGTTTAGAGTTCGCCCCACGGGGCGGACCTCATGGATTCCCACACAGTTGCGAGCATCTCGGCGTGGCGTTCTACTCGAATTCAATCAACCGCTCGCGCCCGAACTGGCTTTAGATCAGTCCCGTTATTCTGTTGATCGATGGAACTACCAGCAGACTCACAACTATGGCTCCGGTAATTTTAAACTGGACGGAGAACCTGGGCAGGAAACCGTATCCGTCACCAGCGCTAAACTCTCAAAAGATGGAAAGCGGCTATTTCTTGGCCTCCTTGATATGAAACCGTGTCACAGCCTTCGTGTCACTTATCGACTTCCCTTCACCGACAACACCGCGGTCGAAAGCGCTTACTTTTCTTTGTGGGAACTTCCAGAGATAGACCTCACAAAAAAAGGCTTTGCCGATGACGAGGTGGATATGATCTGGAATTCTCCGCTAACCAGCACTGGAGAAATGATTGAACCATCTGCTGCACTCGGAAAGGAAGTGTCAATTCGTTATGGTTGCGTTGCCTGTCATGCGACCGACAAGAGCGATACTTCTCCACCTTCGACCACTCTGGGCGGACCCGGAGCTGAAATCGCCGTCGGCCCCTCCTGGAAAAGGCTCTGGGGCTCAAAGCGCGAATTTACCGATGGGTCCTTTATAAAGAATGCTGACGAAATCTACCTCCGCGAATCCATTCTTGATCCCGGAAGACGCGTGGCCGTCGGCTACGAAGCAGAAAAAACTGGCGTTGGCATGCCATCATATCTCGGAGTGCTTAAGGATCACGAAATCGACTCAATCCTGCTCTACATCAAGTCTTTGGGCAAAAACGGAGGGAAATAAGTGAGCTTTACCTATTTTAGCCTAAAATGAAGGTGCCCCGAGGCCCGAAAACGGCTTGAACTCGGCTGCTTCCAAGGGAAGAGATATAGGATACGGTAATTTTCCGTTTCCCCGCGAAATCAAGATGCCAAAAGCCAAAGACTCAGATTCGGCCACCAAGACCGAACCGGCCTTCGAGGACGCCCTTGCCCAACTAGAAGAGTTGGTGCGCGACATGGAATCTGATCAGATGCCTCTGGAAGATCTCATTAAAAACTATGAGCAGGGAACACAACTCTACCGGGTCTGCGAAAAGCGGCTCGATGAAGCTCGCGGACGCATCGAAATCATTAGAAAGAAGCGTAACGACGAACACGTATTAGAACCCTTTGCCGACGATGGTGCCTCCGCGGAAAAAAGCGGGGAAGAACCCGACTCTGACGCATCTCAGGAGAATGGAGAACTTTTTTGAATTTCCCGAGATCCCAACGGTGGATCTCCCCAAAGTCGATAACGGCGACGACTTGAAGAAACTTCCACTGGAAGAACTTCCCAAGCTCGCTGAAAACGTTCGACGGACGCTGATCAACTCACTTTCAAAGACCGGCGGCCACCTTGGCCCCAACCTTGGTGTTGTTGAACTCTCCATCGCTCTGCATCGCGTGTTCAACACTCCTGACGACAAATTTGTTTTCGACGTGAGCCATCAAGCCTATGTCCATAAGATGCTGACAGGTCGATGGGACCAAATCCATACCATTCGCCAGTATGAAGGGCTCAACGGCTTCATGTTGCGCACCGAGAGTGACCACGACTGCTACGGAGCTGGTCACGCCGGCACAGCTGTTTCAGCCGCACTGGGAATGGCTGCCGCTCGTGATCTGAAGGAAAGTGATGAGCACGTCGTAGCTGTCGCTGGAGATGCCGCTTTTACATGCGGCCCAACCTTTGAAGCACTCAATAACATCGCCGAAACTACAAAGAAGTTTATCCTCGTATTGAACGACAATGAGTGGTCGATTGACCGCAACGTAGGTGCCATTGCCAAGTATTTTCACGCACTTCAGACCAGCTCGACCTACTCTCATATTCATGATAAGGCTGCTGAGTTTGTGGAAAAGATCGCCGGTAAGTCAGTCCGAACGATGGCCCACCGTGTCGAGCGCAGCGCCAAGAACTTGCTCTTCCCTAATGTTCTCTTCGAGAAATTCGGGATGCGCTACTATGGACCAATCGACGGGCATGATCTCGACCTACTCGTGAAAACGTTTGAATTTCTTAAAGAGCAAGAAGAGCCGGTAATTCTCCACATTATTACCGAAAAAGGTCGGGGCTACGAGCCCGCTAAAGCAAATCCGATGAAATTTCACGGACTCGGACCCTACAAATCCGAAACCGGTGAAACGCCAAACTCCGGCAATCCTACCTACTCGCAGCTGTACGGCCAGACTATCGGGAAATATGCCGCAGAGGATAAGAAAATCGTAGCAGTAACAGCAGCCATGCCCAACGGAACCGGTTTGGTTGAATTCCAAAAAATAGTTCCGGAACGCTATTATGACGTCGGCATTGCCGAGGAGCATGCCGCACTCTTCGCCTGCGGGCAGGCTGTCCAGGGACTGAAGCCATTCCTGACAATCTATTCCACCTTCTTCCAGCGCGCCTACGACATGGCTGTTCACGACATTGGCATCCAAACCCTGCCGATACGCCTCTGCATGGACCGTGCTGGATTGAGCGGCGATGACGGCCCGACTCACCACGGTTTGTTCGATATTGGATACATGCGCCACGTCCCGAACTGGATCTTCATGCAGGCGAAGGACGAAAACGAGTTTGTTGACATGCTTTGGACCATGGCGAATTACGACGATGGTCCATGTGCGATCCGCTATCCGAGAGGAGCAGGCACCGGTGCCAAACCTAAGGCCGAGCCTGAGTTACTCGAGATCGGTAAAGCGGAAGTAGTCAGCAAAGGTAAGGACATAGCCCTCTTCGGTTTGGGCAATATGTTTGAACTAGCCGAAGAAACTAGAGATCGCCTTGAGGAGAAGGGGTATTCCGTTTCCTTGATTAATCCGCGCTGGATCAAACCTCTTGATACCGACTGCATTGAACAGTTCGCGAAGCTTTGCCCTGTGGTTCTGACGTTTGAAGATCATGTGCTCCACAACGGCTTCGGAGCTGCTATTATTGAACACCTCAACGATGCCGGAATCAACACGCCGGTAGAGCGTATTGGCTGGCCTGACGAATTTGTCGAGCACGGGAAGGTAGACATCCTCCGAAGAAAGCACGGCATCACAGTTGAAAACGCCGTTGAGAAAGCTCTCAAGCACCTCCCTGCCCCAACCGAGCAGACATCAATTACCCGCTGAATTTCGTCTCCAGTAGACGATCAAATGTCCTAACCAGAATTGACCACTGAAGGGCTGAACGGACTAAGTCGCCCAACTCAATCCGATTGGATCTTGGTCAAGGATTGCGGGGAAGCAGTTTTTGAGACTCTTTTCTCTTCCCGAAGAGCTTCTGACCAAACTTTTTGAACGGATTGTCTTCGACACCAGAACGGGCCGTTCCCTCGATCATTCTATTCTGATGCTGAATCGTGGGAACTCCCGGTTCAGGAAATTCAACCGCGGCAGCTTCGCCAACATTCGAGCGAACATCTTCGTCGTAGCTTGCGCTAAGCACCTGTTGATCATCGTTCACAACGACAGGTTGAATGAAAATCATCAATTCTTTGCGCCGAGTGTCCACCTTTGTTTTCTTCACAGCTTGTCCAAGCAAAGGAATATCTTTAAGCAGTGGAATTCCTGATTCGCTTTCTTCATCCTCCTCAGAAATCAAACCACCAAGAATAATGGTAGACCTATTTGCCACAGTAACCGTGGTGTTGAGTTCCTGTTTTCCGACCACTGGGACTTCGTTTTGGTCAATCACAGTAGTACCCACGACACGGTCATTGATCTGAACAATATCCAGAGTCACTTCGTTGTTTTCGTTAATCGTTGGGAGCACTTCGAGTTTGAGCACGACTTCTTTAAAATCCACCGTAGAACGTACCGAGTTCGGATTACTAGTATCGGTCACCGCGCTGTCTGCAAACGGAACTTCCTGACCACTGGTAATCTCAGCACGCTTTCCATTCTGGGTATAAATGACCGGCCGGGAAAGAACTGTAAATCTATTAGTCGACTCCAAAGCCGAAATGATCACGTCGAGTGAATCCCCGATCTGACCGTAAAGATTAAGACCCGAACTAGGCCCAAACGGCGCTGTCGTGACCATCGTAGAAAGATCGGCAATGCTATTGCTCTGCAGCACGTCAGTCCGGCTGTTGAAGAGACCGCCAGTAAAACCACCACGACTCGGATCACCTCCATCCCAAGGGCGGAACCGCTGAATGTAGTCGACTCCAAGCTCGAAATCATCATCAATAACCAGCTCACCGATCACCGTTGCAAGATAGACCTGCACGGGCTTACGATCGAGGCGCTCAATCATATCGAGAACGATCTTCTCAGCTTCACCAGTGCCGATAATGATAATAGAATTGGACTGACGGTCGGCAATGATACGTGTTTTCCCAACGAGGACAGAAATCGGAGCAACTTCATCAATCGGAAAAGCAATCTGATCCGCTCGACCTCCGATCTCGTCCGCTGCCCCAGCCTGAGCGTTTCTGTTTTGACTGTTCTGCGACTGATTGGCTCCTGTCAACGTCGCTAACTGGGAGGAAGTGACCGGTGTGGGTCGCGACTGAATCTGGCGGCCGCCAGGAAGCTGAGTTTGCCCCGTGCCTGTATCTTGAAGAATATCGACAATGACGGGGAGGATATCGTTGGCCTTCACGTAGCGAAGCTTCCGCTCCACTGGATTATGATTATCGAGGGGATGATCAAACTCATTAATCAACTGAAGGATGTAGGCAGCATCCGAAGGAGACGCCACCACCATGATTCGGTTCAATCGATCATCTGGAATCAGCTGAGCCGCTGGTTGGTCTGCAGTTCCCACCCCATTAAAGTTGCCGCTGTCTCCGCCGCGTGCATTGCCCTGTTGCTGCTGCCCAGATCTTGACTGCCCATTGTTGCCGCCCTGCTGTGGCTGACCAGTGACAGAACCGCTCAACTCAACTTGACGCTGCCGCTCTTCCATACGGGCGTCCATTGCTGCCTGAATGATTTGAGACACGATGTTCGCTTCAGCATACTCAAGCTGAACAAATTCGGTAATCAACGGAGCATCTTCAACCGGATGATCAATGATGGAACGCAAACGAATCAACTGGCGAACGATCGGTGAGGTCTCAGTGATGAGCAAACCCCTGGGGTTGAGAACTGGAGTGATTCGGCCAAACTCATTCAAGACGATGTGATTCCCAAAAATAGTTGCTGCATCTTCCGGAGACACAAATTCCAATTCCATAAAGAAGCCGACCAGACTTTCTCCGTCGGGCAACAGATTCGGGTCGGTGTAAATCACGACCCCTTCGCTGAAAGAAGGACTCTGGCCACCACCACGACCTCCGCCGAGGAGCACTTTAACACTAACCCCGTCCTCTTCGCTCATGATGACATAGCCGTTGACGAGGAGTGCAGCTTCAATGAGCTGGATAGCCTCATCTCGAGACACATCTGAAGGTGTAACGAGGCTAACTTGTGGCCCTTCAAAAATCGAACTGTCCTTCACCAGCGGCTTGTCGATGAGACGCTCGTAAATGTTCAGAATGTCATTTACCGGATTGAGGGGGAATTGAAGATTCACCCGATTGCCAATCGGAGCGCTGTCGCTCTGCAAGACAGATGGGGCCTGCCTTAGCTGGTTGTCCTCGCGCTCCGGTCTATCTTCTTGGGCCACTACCGCAGTGACCCATAAACTAACAGCAAGGGTTAGTATGCTCTCTCTCAGACCCCTGATGATCCAAGAACTATGACTAGTTTCGCCACTCATTCGTGTGTTTATGCCCGTAATCACTTAGTAGAATTGGTATCAACCCCGCAGGCAACCAATCGGTTCCGATTTTTTCGAAAATCGCATCAGACAAGGGTTCTTTTACTCCATAGCGGCGACGCCCTCAACAGAAGAACACCACAATCTGCCCCGCATTTACGGAAAGTTTGAAAACTCTTGAAGCTCACTCAACTACGCTAGTGACGTCCCCATCCGCAAAGCGAGTCTTGAGACGGTCACCACTGGAGACCTTTTCAGCTTCCGTCACCAGTTTACCCTCTGAGTCCATTGTCATCGAAAAACCGCGGCTCAGGACTGCTTCTGGGCTCAAAGAACGCATCAATTCACCGCAATGCTCCAACTCACTGCACGCTTCACTAATTCGGCCCTCCACGAGCGCGTCAAAATGCTCACGCAGCAAATCGAGGCGCTCCGATCCACGATCAATCACCTTATCAGGTTGAATGGTCTCGAGAAGCCGCCTCACGCTATCGAGTGATGCGTTGCCGGTCTGAAGTTTTACATCTGAAGCATTCTCCAGCCTATCGGCAAGATAATCGAGTGATTGAGCCCAGTTCTGAATTCTTCTTCCGGGCTCCCTTGCCTGCAATTCGCGCTGCAAAGCGCTCGACTGATGAGAAAGGCTTTCGAGTCGTCCTTCGACTCTCCCGCTCAGCAAAGCTTGCATATGATTCAAGTGATTCTTTAGGGGTTCTCCATCCGGAGTGGCATTTTCTGCTGCCGCACTGGGGGTCGGCTCCCGTCGGTCGGCTGCTAAATCCGCTATCGTAAAATCGATTTCATGTCCTACTCCCGACATCACTGGGATAGTGGCTTCAGCGATCGCCCGCGCCACTACTTCCTCATTGAATGACCAGAGGTCTTCGATACTGCCACCACCCCTCGCGACAATAATCAAATCTGGGCGTGGGATTCCATCGCCGCTCTCAAAGGAACGAACCCCTGCCGCAATCTCTTCGGCCGCCCCTTCTCCCTGAACCCTCACAGGTTGAATCATCACCTCCACCCATGGCGCACGTCGACCCAACACATTGATCATGTCTTGAATAGCGGCACCGGTTGGCGAAGTGACAATGCCGATTCGTTGCGGAAAAAATGGAATTCGTTTTTTCCGGATGGGATCAAATAGTCCCTCTGCCTCCAACTTCTGTTTCAGGGCCTCAAACTTTGCCTGCAAATCGCCAAAACCCTTCGGCTGTATGACCTGCGCAATGAGTTGATACTGCCCACGCGCTTCATAGACGGAGACATTCCCGTATGCTTGAACCTGCATTCCATCTGAAAGAGGGATTCGGCTTTTCATGGCCGCTCCCCGAAATAGAACGCATGAGAGTTGGGCCCCTCCGTCTTTCAAAGTGAAGTAGTGATGCCCCGAAGCAGGAAATCGATGATTGCTAATTTCGCCTTCGATCCACACGCCATTAAACCGGTCCTCAAGACTCTCGCGGATGTCGGCGGTTATATCGGATACGCTGTAAACTTTGTCGGACATCAATTCAAAACCCTTCAGCCTCTCATTGCGGTAATCGCACCCGCCATATCTTCAGCTCCAAACAAAGAAGTTCCAGCTACCATAACATTGGCACCATTTTCGCCGGCAATATGGACAGTTTCCTGTTCGATACCGCCATCCACTTCAATGTGATACGAAAGCCCATGCTCCTCACGATAGTTCCGCGCAGCACAAACCTTAGGCATTGCTTCTTCTTCCATGAACGACTGACCACCAAATCCGGGCACCACAGTCATAACGAGGAGAAGATCAATCTGATCCAGATAAGGAACTACCGCGTCAAACGGCGTCGCTGGATTAAGCGCCAAACCACACTGCTTGCCAAAGTCACGAATAGCTTGCAAGGTTGCCGCAATATCGTGTTCTGCTTCGACGTGCACAGTAATCCGATCTGATCCCGCTTTTACAAACTGGGAAATATACCTGTCAGGGTGAGTGATCATGAGATGCACATCCAGCGTCAGTTCCGTATGTGGACGAACCGCTCCGACGAATTGCGGGCCAAATGAGATGTTCTCGACGAAGAGTCCGTCCATCACATCAAGGTGAATCCAATCAGCACCAGACTGATTGGCACGCTCAATTTCGCTTTTCAGCATAGCCCAATCGGATGCCAAAACCGACGGGGCGATGATTCGGGTGTTGCAGTCGCTCATTGTCAGGCATTATCTTCACTCTTTCACACAACCGCAAAACTTTTGTCCCAACTTCTTCATTATGGTTAGCGAAATTCATGAGATACCCGAAAACGATGATTCGGCTCTCTCCTCTGAAGAAGATTCGGGATTAATCGATCTGGCCAGTGATACTTTCCTGATGGGGCAGGCGATGCGGCAAGCCCAGAAGGCATACCTTGCGGGAGAAGTTCCGGTCGGTGCAATCATCGTTCAGAATGGCTCTATTATTGCCCGCTCGCATAACCAAGTAGAAACACTCAAGGATGCGACAGCCCACGCCGAGATGTTGGCCTTAACTCAAGCGCAGGAGGCCTTGGGTGACTGGCGACTCACCGATTGTGATCTCTATGTCACCAAAGAACCCTGCCCAATGTGTGCCGGCGCCATCGTACACTGCCGAATTCGACGAGTTATCTTTGGTTGTGGTGATGCAAACGGCGGAGCTGCCGGTGGTTTTATCAATCTTCTCCAGCAACCCACTTTAAATCACTTCAGCGAAGTCACTCCAGGAGTTCTTCAGGAAGAGTCAAAGTATCTCCTAAAATCATTTTTCCTCGAAGCGCGAACCAAAAAGATAACTGGTCAGGGTGGAGAATCCAACTCAACATAATCGTATCACTATGCGTTTCCAACATCTTGCACGCTATCCCGATATCGGATCTAATTCTTGCCTGCTTGAGCTAGGTTCAACTCGAATCGTATTGGACGCCGGAACCCACCCAAAACACGTCGGGCGAGAGTGCCTTCCTTTGTTCGAGGAAATCGAGTTCGACTCCGTGGATGCCATTTTCGTGACACATCCTCATCTGGATCACATTGGAGCGCTTCCCTGCCTGATGGAACAACAGCCGCATGCGGCGGTCGCAATGACCAAGGAAACTCGTGAAAGTGGTGAGGCACTCCTCCATAACTCTGTTAATGTGATGAAGTCACAGAAGCGTGAACTTGGCGTCTCCGGGTATCCACTCTACTCCCACAAAAAAGTCGATGAACTCGAACGCTTTTGGTTCTCTCGAAGCGTTGGTGAAACCTTTGCCGTCGGTCATGACGACCGGGTTGATTGTGAGTTCTTTCATGCCGGTCATGTTCAGGGCGCTGTAGGAATTCGATTAGCGTGGGAAGGGAAAAACGTATTTTATACCGGCGACGTCCACTTTGAAGATCAGACGGTCACTACAGCGGCACAGTTTCCCACTGAAAAATTAGACACTCTCATCATCGAAACCACTCGCGGAAATAACCCTCGTCCTGAAAGCTACACCCGGGAAAAGGAGAAGCGGCGTCTTGGCGAGACGATCGCGAAGGTCCTCGAGCGGAACGGATCTGTCCTCATTCCGGTTTTCGCGTTTGGTAAAACTCAGGAACTGCTGATGATGCTGCACGAGTTGCGTGAGGAGGAGATTATCCCAGTCGTGCCGGTGCACATAGGAGGTCTGAGCACCCGAATGACCCAGATCGCAGATCTTTTTCGTGAGTCTCCGCGCCGTTTCCATCGCGGCTTTCGAATACTTGAGGATTTTGAAGATCTCCAAATCCTGCCAAGAGGCCACCGAGAACCAGATTTTCACCCCGGTCGTATTTACGCCCTATCCAGCGGGATGATGTCTGAAAACACGGTTTCAAACCGTTTTTCACGTCATATCCTTAAATCATCGGAGCATGCCATTATCTTCGTTGGCTACGCGGATGAAGCGACTCCCGGAGGAAAAATCCTCGAGGCAGGTCAGGGAGGCAGAGTACAAATCGATGGGAACCGGGAACACGAGACAGCTATCCAATGCGAAGTGCATCGCTTTGACTTCAGTGGTCACGCGCCTCCAAACCAGATCGCTGACTACGCAGTATCTTGTAATCCTGACAATGTAATCTTAGTTCACGGAGATACTTCGGCAAAATCTTGGTTCCATCAGGAACTGAGCGAACGCCTTCCTCATGCTCGGATCGTCGTTCCAAAGCCCGGACAGAAAATCGACCTTGAGTGACTGCTAGGAGTCGATCTTCTTCTCGAGCGTCTTAACTCGCTTTAAGAGTCCTCCAAGTTGCTTGATCCGCATGCGTTCGCGTCGGTCCTCTTTTAGCGGACGTGCTGGATAGCCAAAATAGGTTCCTCCAGGTTCAGCGATCGACTGGATCACCCCAGATCGGCCTCCAAAGGTGACATGATCCGCAATATCAAGGTGACCGGCCACACCGCACTGGGCTGCGAGAGTGACATAGTTACCGATTCGACTACTACCGGAAATGCCTGTCTGAGCCACGATGATACAATGTTGACCAATGGTAACGTTGTGCCCAATCTGCACTTGATTATCAATCTTAGTCCCCTCACCGATTATCGTTTCTCCAAAGCGGGCGCGATCAACCGTTGTCGAGGCCCCGATCTCCACATCATTTTCTACACGGACGATTCCTAGCTGCTCAATCTTCTGGTGTCGGCCCTCGATAAATTCAAATCCAAATCCATCAGCACCGATTACCACCCCGGGGTGCAGGGTGACGCGGTCCCCAATAATACAACCCTCACGGATGGTCACATTGGGACCAATCTCGCAATCCTCCCCTACGGTTGCCCCTTCACAGATGACGGCGCCAGAGCCAATTCGGCTTCCCTTCCCAATTACAGCACCAGCAGAAACGGTCGCATTCGCCAGAACGCTAACCTCTGATTCATTTACCGTGGCATCGCAAGCCACCGAGGCAGATTCGTGGATCCCTGGCATAAATTCTGGTGGCCTGACGCCGTATTCACGGACAATCGTATCAAAGGCAACCACCGGATTGTCGACAAGAACCACCGCTGTGGAGTCAGGTGCTGGTGCCTCTTCAACAGGAACAAGCACGAGTCCGGCTCGCGTCTCCTGCAACTGATCAAGGTATTTGGCATTGCCAAAAAAGCTGACGCAACTCTCATCGGCCTGATCCAAAGAAGCGAAACTTGTGAGCACTGCCGCTGGATTCCCTCGCAGTAGGGTACCTCCTACCAAGCTCATAATTTCGGTAACTGTCGTTTTCATCGATTCTTCAATTGAGGTGGACACAAAAAAGCGGCGGGAAGACCGCCGCTCTAAAATTCACGAGCTCTCAAGTAGCCCTTAATCAAGGCGAGGAAGTCGTCGTAGTTGCAGGGGCCGAGGCGTTAAGTTCAGAAATCACTTTTTCGGTAAGATCCAACACGTTCTCCGACGTGTGGACGATTGCCTTATTCGCTTTAGGAAGGAAGGACTTATCAAAGACGAGGTCGAGCCCTTGGGCCGTTACCACTGCATCGAGTTTTTCTTTAATTTCAGCGACGAGAGTTTCTTCCATCTCGGTGCGAGCCTGCATTACTTCGGCAGAAGCCTTACGCTGGGCATCTCCAATCTCCTGGCCCTTAACAGCACGTTCCTGAGCGAGAGCCTGGAGTTGCTCAAGCGCATCTTTACGCACACTTTCATCCAGCAGAGTGTCGCGAGCTGTTTTATCAAGCTCAGTCATTTTGTTAGTCATCTGCTGATACGCAGCCTGGTAACCATCGAGGCTCTTGCGTTTCTCGTCGGCCATCGTGTTGATCTTTCCAACCTCGATGTCAGTTTTGTAATATTTGTTCAGTGCCTCCTGCATGTCGACCACAGCGATTTTGAGGTTCTGAGCTGAAGCAGTGAGACCTGAGACGCATGCAGAGATGGCGATAGCACAAAGAAAGGATGGCAAGTTGTACTTCATTTTAGATGTTGTGTAGAGATTTGTAGAAATTGAGAGCAGGCGTTAGCGTCGGACAACCCTACAAGAGACGGGCCTAAGAACAGTTTTCTTAGAAAAATTCCGGAATCTGTGGGATTAGAACTGGGCACCCATGGTGAATTGGAAGCGTCCGCCCTCATCGTTAAAGGCGTCAGCCTGAAGTGGGAACGCATAGTCCAATCGAACCGGAGCGCTGCCAAGAATAAACATGCGGACACCCACGCCCCAGTCAGAATTGATGCCACCGCCCACGCTACCAGTAGGCCCGCCGCTAACTTCACCGATGTCGTAGAAAAGAGCGCCTCGGATTTTCTCCACGATAGGTAGGGTAAGTTCGGCCGTCCCATACCAAGCCTCGTTGCCGCCAAGCGACTCACCGCTAACCTGATCCCGAGGTCCAACATCACGAAAATCGAAGCCACGCAGATTATTGGCACCACCAAGGAAGTGACGAGTAAAGAGATGATCACCATTCGACGAATGCTGATAGCGCCCAATGAAGCTCACAATCGCATCGTAGGGTAGGTTGAAGTATTTCGAGCCCTGTAGCGTGAAGATGTTGTCGTCGATGTCACCACCAAGGCCGACGAATTCGAACCCTGCAGACACCTTTGAACCAAGGCGTGGCAAGAAGACGTTGTCACGGGTGTCGCGTACGATGGTAAGACCGACTGAACTCTTCATGAAATCGCCTTCTTCATTCAGGAAAGCAGTTGAGGCATTGGACTCAGGCGTAATTTCTATGTTTTCGCCGCGGAACTCAACGGATGCATAAGTGAATTCTCCGACAGACTTCCTCAGTGAAATCGCAGCACCTATATCGGTTTGGTCGTACTGATCACTAACAAAGAGAAGATCTCGGTAGTAAGCCTCGGCCGTCAGTGCGATAGGACGGCCAAAAGCCCACGGTTCAGTAATGGCGATACTGTAGTCCTGTCGCTCACTTCCAGCGCGAGCACTGAAGCGAAATCGCTGGCCACCACCGGAGAATTTCCAGGGGTCAAAGAGGTCAAAGTTGCTCTGAGTCACCTCGAAAAAACCGGTAAGACTGTCAATTGAGCTAAAGCCAGCACCAAAATTGATCGAACCAGTGGGTTTTTCAACCACACGGATGAGAAGATCTTTCTCGTCCAAGTAGCTGGCATCGAGCGGCAAGAGCTCAACATTCGCGAAGTAGTTCATGTTTTCGAGACGACGCTGAGTCACCTCGGTTTTTGTGGTATCGAAGGGCTGACCAGGCTCCAGCGGAAGCTCGCGGCGAATCACGTGATCCTTCGTCTTGTCATTACCTTCAATGTTGATCTGACCAATACGGTAGGACCTTCCCTCGCTGATATTGATCACCACCTTAACCGCGCCGTTCCCCGCGTCCTCGAGGCGAGGAACCACTCGAGCGTCGGCGTAACCACGACTGCCATATTGGTCAACGATCAACTTGATATCCGACTTCAAAGAACCACCGGCGAACTTGTCACCCGCTTTTGTTCGCAGGTAAGGAACGATGTCATCCTGCATCGAAAGAGCAGATACTCCGTTAACGACGAGACTCTCGACTAGGTAAGTATCACCCTCTTCGATGGTCATGATAACATCAACATATTTGGCATCGGCGCGCAGTCGGGACACATTGGTCACCTTGGCGTTGAGGTAACCATTGTCGCGGTAGAAATCTTCGATGGCGCGGACGTCCTGCGCCAGAGTTTCGGCATCCACTGCGCCAGCCTCGCCGAAGATCGACCTGAGACCCTTTTCTTTCTGAGTCATTTGATCCTTGAGGCGGGCAGAGGCAAAAGCCGTATTCCCTACAAACTCGACATTCCTAATGACTCCTTGGATCCCCTCATCGATGGCAAAAACCACCGTTGAGTATCCCTCAGCTGTTGGTGCGCCAATACGATAGGACACTGTTGCTTCTGAGAAGCCCTTCTTGCGATAGAGTTTCTGGATGTCCTGACGGGCAGTCTTTAGAAGTTCTTCGTCGATAGGGTCGTTGACCGTAAGATCAACCTGGCGCTTCAACTTGCTGGTATCGACTACCGTATTTCCGGTAAACTGCGACCCACCATAAACGGCCCGGGTCTGCACGACAAAGATCAACTCGATGCCACCGCCAACTTCGTTAGCAAGAACTTTCACGTTCTCAACGTCCCCACTCTTGTAGAGATTTTTAACATCCTCATCCACCGCTGATAGAGAGAGCTTATCGCCAACTTGAGACGACGTGCTGGAAAGGATTCGTGCTTTCGAAACTGTCTGGTAACCAACATACTGGACGTCAACAGACTTCACTGTTTTGCCCTCCTGCGCCTCTGCGTTTATCGAGAGAAGAGACGAGAGGACCAAGCCGGCCGTCAATATCGCGGCGAACCGACCATGTCGGTGCGTAAGAATGCGTCTGAAAAGGTTCATGAGCTGTGTGTGTTCCGGTAACGGAGAGAATCTGTTCGGTTCAAGAACGGCTCCGGGAGAAGCCTGTTTAGATAAGGGAATCTAGCGTCAGGTCAAGCCGGAATTTGCCCGCCAGAATGCGACGGCCCGGTTAAAACCTATGCAAACAAACGGCCAAAATCGGCCCTTCGCAATCGTTTATATGAAAAGCATATTTCTGCGACGGAAACATATCGACTTTTATAATTATCAGGTTACCTTAAATATTTGTAAATACAAAGTTTTTTAGCGTTTACCGAGGAATTGCAGCCTTCTGCCCCCAAACCGCCGTGTCAGATCCCCAACAGCCCGATCCCGACGCCACGCCCGCCGGCGATTTCGAACAAAGTTTACGACCCCCAGATTTCGATGAATTCTGCGGTCAAGCGAAGGTGAAGGAGCGCCTCATGCTAATGGTTGAGGCCGCCAAACAGAGAAAAGATGCTCTCGATCACGTCCTCCTATGTGGCCCTCCCGGGCTCGGTAAGACCACTTTGGCCCATATCCTTTGCCGCACCTTTGGGAGCGAAATTCACATAACGAGCGGTCCACAAATTGAAAAAGCTGGAGATCTGGCTGGAATTTTAACGACCATCCAACATGGGGATTTTCTCTTTATCGACGAAATCCATCGCCTTCACCCAGCCATCGAGGAGTATCTCTACCCCGCGATGGAAGATTACAAGTTGGACATTATGATCGATCAGGGTCCAAACGCTCGATCGATCGCCCTCAATCTTCCCAAATTCACGCTGGTTGGTGCTACGACCAAGGCAGGCATGCTGACCCGCCCCTTACTCTCCCGCTTTGGAATTACTAATCGACTCGATTATTATTCGCCAGAAGAACTGGTCACCATCCTGAAACGTTCGGCTTCCTTACTCTCCGTTCCCATCGACGATGAAGGAGCTCTGGAAATTGGGGCCCGCAGCCGTGGCACCCCTCGAATCGCTAACGGACTTCTGCGCTGGGTTCGAGACTACGCACAAGTTCGCGCTAATAATGTGATTACTAAAGAAGTGGCTCACGATGCCCTCGCGATGCTTGAAATTGATGAGGATGGCCTCGATGAAATGGACACTCGAATCCTGAACGCCGTGATTTACAAATACAACGGCGGCCCAGTTGGACTTAACTCCATCGCTGTCGCCGTCGGCGAAGACGAAGCCACCATAAATGAAGTCTACGAGCCGTTTCTCATCCTCAAAGGATTCCTCAAGCGCACCCCTAGGGGGCGGGTGGCGATGCCCTTAGCCTACCAGAAGCTCGGGGCTACTCCGCCAGAAAGTTCCACTGGCGATCAGCCCGATCTTCTCTGATTCTGTCATGACCGAGTTCACTCTCCAAATCGAGCAACTCCTAACCGCCTGTAGCGATCCGGAATACCGCTTCCTGCTACTCGAACCAATGATCTTCTATGGCATCATCACTGGGGTTTTCATGCTGTGTTTTGGCTATTTCATGAGAGTAAAAAAGCTCCAAATCGCAGCACTGATTGTGATTGGCATATCAGCATTGACTCACGTGCCCTACAAAGATGCTCGCATCTCCGCCCAACCGCGCATGGAACAAGTCTACAAAATTAGCTATCCGGCCCGGATGAAGGGATTTAATTCCAATACCGAAGAGTGGATTACCTCCTCCTGGAAGTTTCGCCTCCTCGCTTTTGCCGCAATTGTCACCATCCTCATCGGTAGCAATCGGAATCGTATCGGATACGGTTTCGGGATCGCCACAGCGATTTTTGGTCTCTTCACTGCAAAAAATGCCATGTGGCTTCATTATCAGGATGCCATCGCTTATCACCCCAATCTTAAAAAGCATGAGGCGCCGATTGATCTGCGGGAACACGATGCCTCTTCGCCGTCGAGGGTCACATATAATCCGAAACGCTCCTCGAGCCGCGCTCCTGCTGCTGCCAACGCTCAATCCTATGCTCCGGCCGGTTCCGCAAAGCCTTTAATACCCAACGACAGCGGCCGGATTCCTTCACCAGAACTATCACCACGCAGCAGACCAGTCACTCCCCTGTCGCGTTGAAGTTGGCTACTCTGTTGCTGTCAAGTCAATGCGATAGGCGTCAACGACATCACCTCCAACATTCCGGAGTTCCAATTCTACAAGACTGGAATTCCAATCAATCGTGACTAACCCGAAGTTTCGACTCTGAAAATTGGTTGGACTGACTCGATGACGATTTGGCTCACCCGGCCGTCCTCCACCGGCATTGGTTAGACCACTCGAAGTGATCTCATAGATCGGAAAGCCAGGGCTCGCCGGATCATCGGCTCTCAACTTCATAATTTCTCCCATGTGACGATCTCCACTGAGGAAAATGACAGGGCCTGTTTCCTTCTCCTTCAGGAGATCCAATAACTTCTGACGCTCATGAGGAAAATTCTCCCACCTCTCCCATTGATGATCTTGAGGTAAGAACTGAATGCTTGTCGCAATAACCCTAAGATCTGCAGGCTCACCCAAAACCTTTGCCAACCAAGCCCACTGGCCCTCGCCCAAGATCGTCGCCGACCGGTCCAAATTGCGACCATAGGGGCCATGACGCCCTTGTTTTGGGAGTTTTACCAGCGGACCGCGAAAATAACGAGTATCCAAGCGAATCAGCTGAAGCGTCTGTCCTCCCGGGGCCATGACGTAGTCGACGTCATAGATCCCGGGCCGTCTTCTCGAGTCGGAATCCTCTGGGGTCTGGAAAAACTCGTGGAAAACCTTCTCGGCCCCTTCCCGCATTGGAAATTCCGCTCCCCCGTCATTCACTCCATAGTCATGGTCATCCCAGATGGCATAAACCGGGCAAGTATTGAGAAGGGCCTGGTATCCGTCTTTCTCAGCTAAGGCACGATACGCGTTGCGCATCTCATCCATATCCTCTGTATCAGCATAGACGTTGTCTCCAAGAAAGACAAAACCATCGGGCTGCGTCGCCACAATTGCCTCCCAAATAGGCTGTTTCACCTCTTGGTTGGCACACGACCCCATCGCGATCCGAGTAGACGAGTCATTAGCCTGCAGATTGGGGAGCCCGTTAAATACCATCACAACGCACACCTGCAGCAATACCAGCGGCCAAAAAATTGGAAGAGTCGGGATCGAAGTTCGATTTCTTTGGGCAGTCATGATGACACTATCTAAACCTGCTCGATGCTTTCAGAGCAAATAATTTTCGCAAACGAGTGTGTTCTGGTTTAGTTCGAGCAGACATGTCCCTTTCAAAGTCGATAGAAGAGGCCCGCTCGAAGGCCGAAAAACGTCTCAGGAATGCCTTGGACGCGGCAGGAAAGAATGCTTCTCGTCTCAAGATCTATCGAGGGTTTCTCAAGGACGTTCGCAGCGACATTAAGGAAGCCCACCGCGGCAGCATGGGAGGAATTGAAGTTTGCGTCATGCGCTCGGCGATGATGGATATGCTGATCAATGATGTTTTCCGCCATTGTCTCGAGCAAACAGGGGCAGTGGGAAAAACCGGACAAGAGCACCCTCTCACCCTCGTAGCCAGCGGCGGTTATGGTCGTGGACAATTGAATCCCGGCAGCGATATCGATCTGCAGTTCCTTGTTCCCGAATCAAGTCGCAACATCCATCAAAGCGTGCAGGAAACCGTTAATCAGGTCTCCTTAATACTTTTCGATCTTGGGCTTGATGTCAGCTATCCGATTCGGTCGATTAAAGAAGCCTGCAAATTCGCAAATAAAGATCACCAGACGAAAACAACCCTGCTCGACGCGCGATTCATTGCAGGGGACGGCACCTTGTTTGACGATTTTGAGGAAGCTTTCTTCGATAATTGCATCCGCGGACGCGAGAAGTCTTATCTCAACGAACGCAGTCGTGATATCCGCTTGCGCCATTCTAAGTATGGCCAAACCATCCACCTGCAGGAGCCCCAGGTTAAAGAGGGGTGTGGTGGTTTGCGGGATTACCACAATCTTGTTTGGGTGATCTGGGTGCTTCGCAAGTCAAGGGATCTCAAAGCACTTGTTGAGGAAGGGCGTCTCACTGAGATTGCTTTTGAAGAGATCGAGGAGGCCTATGAATTTCTGATGCGCGTGCGCAACGAGCTGCATTACTCACAAAAAGGTCGGTCGGGCGATATTTTGACCCTTCGGCTTCAAGGTGTCATAGCCACCAACCTGAAATATCCGGGCAAGAACATCATTCGCCGCAGCGAAAAGTTCATGCGTGACTACTACCGGCATACTAGGAACATGTTCCACCATAGCACCTCGCTTATGCAGACATTTCGTCTCGGGGTTGTGAGCGATGATACCTCCAGAATTCCCGTCTTCAATTTTCTCGCCCGCCAGATCACCGGGGGTGAATCATTCGACGGCTTTTTTGAAAAAGGTGGCCTCATTTACCCTGAAAACGAAAATATATTTACAGAGGACCCAAAGCGCCTCATGCGCTTCTTTCTGCACACCCAGCGTCGCCACCTTCGCACCAGTCCTGAGATCCGACGCCTCTTTAAGCTGAATTGGCACCTCATTGACGGGAACTTTCGGCGAAACAAATCGAACCGAGAAACATTCGAAGAGATCCTCCAGAACCGCGGTCAAGTCGCTCATATCCTCAGACGGATGCACCGAAATGGATTCCTCGGTCGTTACCTCCCAGAGTTTGGCAAGTTGACCGACCTTGTGCAGCACGAATTCTTTCATCGCTACTCTGCCGATGAGCACACTCTCCGCTGTATTGATGTCCTCGACGGACTCATCCATACCGAAGATCCCAAGAAGCAATTCTTTAGAAAGATCTTCCAAGACATGGAAGACCCCGTCGCTCTTTACGTCGCCGTCCTGATGCACGACACCGGTCGTGCTGAGGAAGTACGACATCACGAAGATGCCAGCGCTATTCTCGCCGCAAAAGTCTGTAAACGCCTTCGCTATACCGGTGACCGCCTCAGGCTTATCATGTTCCTCGTTGATCACCACCTCACTTTCTGGAGAACAGCTACCACTAAGGACATTAGCGACCCTAACACAATCGCTGAATTTGCGGGAGCAGTGAGAAATATAAGTGCGATGGAAGCGCTCCATCTTTTTACCTACGTCGATTCAAACGGCACCAACAACGAGGCGTGGAACGATTGGAAAGCTTCCTTGATGCGCCAACTTTACCAATCTACGAAGGCATTCTTCGGTGATAAGAAGTCATTTCAGGATCAATTCAACCGCCCTAAAGAAGAGACTAAGCAGCGCGTTTTTACGAAACTCCCTGATTCCTATCGAGAGGAAGTGGAAGGGCACTTTAAAGCCATGCCAGCCCGCTACTTCCGCCACCGTGGTTCCACCAGCATCGCGCGCCATGTAAAATTGTTTCACCGATTCTTCAAATCAATACACCGCGTCACTCATGACGCTATGGTTCCAAAGTTAGGTTGGGAAGCGCGACCGGACGAAGGCTACAGCTTACTGGAAGTAGCAGGCTGGAACCGTCATCTCCTCCTATCCAAAGTAGCCGGAGCCCTCGCTGCGAGAAATCTTAATATCCTCTCGGCTGATCTCTTTACCCGTTCCGATGATCTTGTCTTGAATATCTTCAGGATTTGCACAGCCACACTGAATCCCGTCACATCTCCTCGAGAGATTGAACGAATCGAAAAAATGATGCAGGATGAATTCGGCGTCGACGAGCGCGTGGTTAATTTCGATGCCCTAATCGAAAAGCAAGCCACCCCGTCGGTCACTCAGGCAGAGCCGCCAAATTTTGACATTCCCCAACGAGTGATAATTTCCAATGAAGAAGAGCCAAATTCGACTGTGCTTAATATCCAAGCACAAGATCGAATCGGCTTGCTCTACGAAATATTCACTATCCTCGGAAATCAAGGAGCAGAAGTACTCAATGCCAGAATCAGCACACAGGCGGGAGCAGCAATCGATCGCCTCTCCCTCGTAGATTTTGCGAACGAAAAGAAGATCACTGATCCGGAACGCCTCGCCAAAATTGAAGAATCAATTCGAGAATGCCTCGACTCCAGACCCACGGTAGAAGCATTGCAGTGACTCCCTACTTTTCTTGGGCTTCACCCCCTTCGCGTCCTTGCTCATAGGCTTCGATGATCCTCGCCACAACGGGGTGACGAACCACATCCTCACGCTCAAATTGTATAAAAGATACTCCGTCGATGCCATGCAGCAACGACATTGCTTCCAGCAGTCCAGACTTTTTCTTCGGACGAAGGTCGATCTGCGAAGGATCACCCGTCACGATACACTTGGATTCTTCGCCCATCCGCGTGAGGAACATCAACATCTGCTCGCGACTCGCATTTTGTGCTTCATCAAGGATGACGCAGGCGCGATTGAGCGTCCTTCCCCTCATGTAGGCCAGCGGAGCAATTTCAATGAGGTTGTTCTCCGCAAATCGAATCGCCTCCGTGCCATCAAGCATGTCATTCATGGCATCGTAGAGCGGGCGTAGGTAAGGCAGTACTTTTTCCTCGAGTGCACCGGGAAGAAATCCAAGCGCTTCCCCGGCTTCCACTGCTGGACGCGTCAACATAATGCGATCAACTTGCCGGTTCTTGAGCAAGTCGAGTGCAAAAGCCATGGCTAGGTAGGTCTTACCGGTTCCTGCGGGGCCAATCCCGAAAACCACATCGTGAGAGTTTAATGATGCGATGTAATCTCGCTGGTTCTTTGTTCGTGGAGTCACCGCTGGTTTGCCACCACCGCCAAGAAGTCGAGTATCGAACAGTTCCGAAACCTTAGCTGATTCGCCATCCACCTTTGATTCTTCGATTTCGCTCATCGTAGTCGCTGCTTTCATCGCATAGCGAAAGGAGTGAGGCGTGATAGCTCCCCCACGACGTCTTGCTTTTTCAAGATCAGCAAATACCGCTTGCCCCGCACTTATACTTTTCTCGTTCCCTTCGAGTTTCACCCAAGCATCGCGTGTCGTCACTGTGATTCCCAATTTCTCCCCCATCTCCTTTAACATCCCCACATCATCAGCAAAGAGGCTGTGAAGAAAATGAGGGCTTTCAAATTCTATTATTTTATCTGCCATAACCTGCAGCGAGGACCCCGTCACTTGCGCTATCTGCTTTTTCTCCCAGAAATCTATTGATCATCGAATCGCGCCGTGCACGAAACTGAACTTAGCGATAACCATAAACTAATCCCCAATCGACAGAAGTGCCAAACTCCCCGACCCCGTCTGCCGCTGGAAGAACTCCAATCGCTTGCGCTTCGGCGGCAGCTTTTTCGGGATCATACTCTGCGACCATGCGAATGTAATAAGTCGCTGTTTTCTGAGGAAGCACTCGAACCCCGGCGTAAGACTCTTCCGCAAACGACTCAAGCCCAACAGAATTGCCTGAACTGTCAAAAATATCGACTCTGACCGAAGCACCAGTCCAACTTGTCCCGGCCCAAAACCAATACTCATTGCCGCGAAACAATTGGTGACGCACTAATAAAGGCTTTTTAGGTTCCACTTGCCCCGACCAGTTATCCTCCCTCACTTCGAATCCCTGCTCCACATAGGGTGTAGCCGCCTCCAGAGCAATAGAAATCGCTTCATTAACAAAAGCATAAAGCTTGGCGACCGTGAGCAGGCAGACTGCGGTCAAAAGACCGGGAGCTATCAGGCGAAGGAGTTTGTTGGATCGTTTCTCCAGAATCATATTCCGTTTAATCAATTTGCCGCATCTTCAGTGCCAAAGTAATACTCCTCCAACATCGTATGACTGATCTCGCGGAGTTCATTAATATCCTCCTCGGAGATAATCTCTTCGTCAGTAATGACTCCCTCAAGTCTAGCCAAACCAGTTGAAATGGCTCGAATCTCTGAAGATGATTTCGAAGGCCCCGTCATTGAAGCCAACTCTTCGCGAAAATGGGAAATCAGCCCCGGTTGATTGAGCAGCTCAGCCTTGTCCTCGCTGTAGGCTTCGCTAATAAACCTGGTCACCACATAGGTTCCGCGAAGCCAACCACCGAGACTCACCAAGCCGGAAAGCTCCTCATCTCGAAGGCGCACCATCGTTTCCCGCACCGTCTGCTGAGTATTATCTAGCTCCTCACGAACGCGCTCCCAGTCCCCCAGATCAGCGGCTTCAATGATTCCGAGACTATGAGGTCGGACCGCACTTGCAAGACCGAGGGACTCCGAAAGATTGAGGACTCGGTGGCCAACCTTCTGGATTTTTTCGCGGTCTTTTGCCTGCACCGCGATAAAGCCTTCGCCCACAAGGCTACCGAATGTAAGTGCGAGAATGGCTCGTTCGGTTGTTTGCGGTTCGTTCTCTGGAATTGAAATTCCGTTTCCCCAATCCAACTCACCCAGCTTATCCAAAACGGAAAATATCTCGACGGGAATTGGCACCACCACCTTATCCACAATCTCTCCAGGAAAATTCGTTAAATCAATACGCTCTGGGACGTCATCCTGCGCTCTAATGACGATAGAGGTCAGGACTGCTAGAGTCGTGAGTAATAAACGAATAATGGTTGGAATGGAGGAAGTTCTAATCATTGTCGTGTTGGTAGATTATCGCAGAAATACCTCAGGGATCAATCTTCCATCGTCGCGGAAAATCGCCAATTTAAGCCGACGGCAATATCCTCCGATTTGATGGTCGGAGATCCAGCCGGGAGTCGACTGTAATTCTTCGATCAAGTTTGCCATCGCGAATGGCAGCCGATCCTCCTCAGACGGATCCTCATAGCTTGACACATTGCCCTCTCCCACCAGCCGATAAGCAGACTTGCCGTGAGAAAACTGGCGGTCTTTAAGGTATTTGTCGGGCAAAGGAAGGCGGGTCACCAGATCATCTTGGTTCACAAACCGCCAGATTCTACGGTCCTCATTGAGCCTATTAAACTCTTCATTCCCTACCTTGGGAGCCCCAAAGGTGCAGACGAGGTCAGCTTCTGAAACCGCACCGCCAATCATAGCCACAGCGCCACCCAACGAATGGCCGGTAAAGACCCAAGGTCTTGGCAATCGCTCCAACGCAGGCCACAAACGGGTCCAAAGCCGCTTGAAAAGGACGTAAAATCCTGAGTGAACGAACCCAGTTTCAGTTTCGCCTGACCTTCTAAATCGTCGCCAACCGTGGGGCCGAAACAAGGCATTAAACATCCATTGCCGTTTCCGAGTGGAGCCACGAAAACACACAATCGTGGCACCCTCGCCCTTTTTGGGACGATAAATCGAAACATGATTTCCCACGGTGTGAATCGAGCAGACTTCTTGAAACTCCGTCCGCGACTCGAGAATATCTCCCCGCCTAGGAAGTTTTCCCAGCTTATCTCTAGGCTCTTCGCGGCGGTCAGGCGTGTAAGCCAGTCGACAAAACTCGCTCAGCCACCACGCTGTCGCTGTGCAGAAACCTTCTGACTTGAAGGCAAAAGGTGGCAGCTCTTCATGCCCATCGAAAAAGTTCTCATCCGAGTCGGTGCCAAACACCTCCCCCCATTCTGCGACACCTGACTGCACCCATTCCGCCAGCTCAGCGGTTCGTTTCTCAAGCTTCCGAAATCGTGGGGAAAGTGCCATCACACGGATACGAGCGAAACTGCTATATCCCCTCCAAAACAAACATCAACATCGCTTCCCTCACGTCTTGGGCGCTCGTGATAGTCCCCCTCGTAGAGAAATTCGTCATTACTTACTTGCTCATAATTAACAAGAAGCGACTGCTGCTCCTGCTCACAACGAATTACTTTAGGCTCGGGATCACCTGGATCCGGATGGGGAAGATTGACATTCCAGAAGTCTCCACGAGTCGTTTCGTCACTGAGGAAACTCTCAAAGGCTTTTCTCACCCAGCGGGAGGCGCACTCCCAATCCAATTCCAGACCGCGCTTCATAAAATGGGAAAATGCGGCTCCTTTGATGCCGGCAAAAGCTCCCTCACGCACCGCTGCGACTGTCCCAGAAATCACGAAGTCGTGCCTACCGAGGTTGCCCCCGTGATTGATCCCCGAGAGGATCCAGTCAGGTTGCTCGGGTAGCAGTTGAGCCAGAGCCACCCGTGTGCAATCGGCCGGAGTTCCATGAACAGCAAAAGAACGTTCTCCTTTCTGCTCAAATCGAATCGGCGTCGAAGTCGTGACCTGATGACCAATCTGGGACATCTGCTCGGCTGGAGCCACCACCCAAACTGCGTCGAAGTATTCAGCAGCAAAACCTTCCAAGGCCTCCAGTCCTTTAGCATCAATTCCATCATCATTAGTCAAGAGTGCGATCATTTTCTCACTTTCTTAAAAACGTTTTTGCCGTTCCAAGGCTATGCGTCTATCTCTCAACTGTGCAACAAAGGCAAGAATTGGTTTACTTTGATCGCTACGCCGGAAAACTCAAAACGGAGAGTATTTACGGCGAAAAGCCGTTACGATGGGCATACGGGACCATCATCGGTCGGTTTTGCCTAGAAACTACTATCAAGCAGAGATGGTTCTCAAGACTCTACGGGCGATGGGCGGATTGCACCTGCTCCTCTCGCGAAATCCTGCCCTTTATCGAACAATTCGAAATAGATACCAAAGATTTCCTCGAGACACCCGAGTCCTACCAGACCTTTAACGAATTCTTCTATCGCCGCCTCAAACCAGAGGCACGGCCAGTCTACCAAGACGATGGCACGGCCTGTTTTCCAGCAGATGGCAGGCAACTGGTGATTCCAAATCTTGAACGAGCCACTCACATCTACGCAAAGAACCAGCAATTTGATCTTATCTCTCTTCTCGGAGATAAATCACTGGCTGAAAAATTCGCCGGAGGTTCAGCTGTCATTTCGCGCCTCTGCCCTACCGACTACCATCGCTTCCATTTCCCATTGAGCGGTATGCCAGGGGCGGCCTGCCTGATCAATGGACCACTCTATTCCGTGAATCCCATCGCTTTGTCTCACACTTTTTCCTACCTCTGGCAGAACAAGCGTAGAATCACGCAGGTCAAAGAATCGCCTGCAGGAGACTACCTTATCCTCGAAATCGGAGCGACCAACGTTGGTAGCATCGTTGATTCTGGCTCGGCCACCTTAGTCACCAATGGCGATGAAAAGGGCTTTTTCAAGTTTGGCGGATCCATGGTCATAACCATGTTTCAAGCGGGGCGCTTTACTCCCGCTGCCGACCTCGCTGAACATTCAGCTTCAGGGGTCGAACTCTATGCCCGTTTTGGAGACTTCATGGGCAAGATTTCTTAGAACTGGCCAGTCGCTATGAAAGTAGAAATCCGCGGCCGCTTCTCAGGACAAGGAGAGTTAGTTTTACGCTCAATTGCCTTGGTCCAACCATGAACCTACAGCACTCTTGCTACTTTTTACGAAGGTGTCGCCAAAGCTTGAAGAGCCCTTTGCAACCTCAGAAAGAAATTGTTTCACCGGCAAAAAAAAGGCTCTTCCTCACGGAAGAGCCTTTTTCCAAATATTACTTATCAGTCGAATCTGACTCAACCGCCGCAGGTTCCACAGCAA
>MDTC01216782.1_pt1 | contig 42385 bp, 40 predicted proteins | sample 811181 | NCBI WGS metagenome assembly MDTC01 (sample SAMN05326644, study PRJNA326480) | marine metagenome | isolation source: seawater | place: Pacific Ocean: North | collected 2011
AAAGTGATTGATAATTTCTTTTTTTAAATTTGTTCCTGCGTGATCATTGCTTATTAATATGTTCATTAATATTATTTATTTGTTGATTATTTGTTAATTGTTTTTAAAAAAAAGCTTTATTTAAATTGATTATATTTTTTTCAACTTTTTATTAATTTTTCTTAAGTCTTTAAACACAAATTTACTGTAATTATTAACATTTTATTTTATTTTATTTTTTAACAATATTATTTTTAACATATTGTTTATAAACTACTATTCTATTCTTTATCAATGTTTTAAAAATTATATTTTGTTTATAATCAGTTAACTATAAAATGTTTCTTTATTTAATATTTATTTATTGTAGATATTAACAAGCTATAATCATATACAATAATTAATCTTAATTTATTTAAAATATAAATACATTGTTGATTATAAATTTTACTTTAAGTTCACACAATTAAAACTAACTTTGAATTTGTGAATAATAAGCGTCTAAATACATTAAAAACAATTCAAAGTGTTTTTGAAAACAACCCTCAAAGAAAATGGAACTTCCGTCAGGTACTTAAAAGAATTCCTTTTCTGGTTGAGGAAAAAGAAGTTAAATTATTATTAAAACAACTCTGTTTAGAAAAAAAAATAGTTTTAATAAACCCCGGAAGCTATACATTGAATAAAAATATTACTAAAGAATTAGGTGTTGTTGATAAAACCTCCTCTGGAAATGCATATATAATAAGAGAAAATGTAGATAAAGATATATATGTTAAAGAAAAAAATACATTGAACTCTTTTAACGGGGACTTAGTTGAGTTTAAACAAATATCAAAAAGTGAAGGAATAATTACAAAAGTTCTTAAAAGAAACAAGGTTAAGTTTGTCGGTATAGTGGTTAAAGAAAAGAAAAATATTTATGTAAAAACATTAACCAAAAGAGACAACAATACTTTTTTAATAATAAATAAAAAAGAATTTAATGTAAAAGATAAAGATATTGTACTTATTGAATTTGTAAAGTGGGAAGGACATCTACCAGAAGCCAAAATAAAAGAGAGAATAGGAAAAAGTGGAGTTACAGAAAACGAAATGCATGCTATTCTAGAAGAATTCGAACTCCCCTATAAATTTAATAAAGACGTACTAGAAGAAGCGGATAAAATTAAAACAAAAAATTACAGTAAAGAGGTTACAAAAAGAAAGGATCTAAGGAAAATAACAACCCTAACAATAGACCCGGAAGATGCCAAAGACTTTGACGATGCTATTTCATTGGAATTATCTAAGGAAACCAAAAGAGTAGGAGTACATATAGCAGATGTTTCTTATTTTTTAAAAAAAGACTCAAAGTTAGACAATGAGGCCTATAATAGAGGAACTTCTGTTTATTTAGTAGATCGTGTAGTTCCGATGCTTCCAGAACAATTGTCTAATGAATTGTGTTCTTTGAAGCAAAATGAAGATAAATTTACATTTTCAATAATCATAGATTTTAATAATAAAAATGAAATTTTAGACTTCTGGGCAGGAAGAACAGTTATTAATTCTAATAAACGACTTTCATATAAAGAAGCTCAATATATTATTACCAAGAACACAAACTCTGTTCCAAAGGAAATATCTCTTACGCACAGAGAATTTAAAGTAGAAGACAAAATAAAAGAGGGCCTTATTAATTTAAATAATATTGCTAAAAACCTAAGAAGTAAAAGAGAAAAAAATGGATCTATTTTTTTTAACAAAAAAGAGGTTAGATTTATTTTAAATAAAGACAATAATCCAACAGACACCTTTACAAAAGAATCAACAGAGGCTAATCAACTAGTGGAGGAATTTATGCTCTTAGCAAACAAAAAAGTAGCAGAACTTTTTTCTAAAAACAAAAACTACAATAGTGTTTACAGGGTTCACGATTATCCTGATGATGAAAAACTTTCTACACTTGAAAGAATCATAACTAAATTAGGTTACAAACAAAAATTTCATAATACCCAAGACATTCACAAAACCATAAATAAAACACTTTCTTTAACAAGAGATAGTCCAGAAAAAAACCTGATTCATACACTGCTGATAAGAAGCATGAGTAAGGCTAAATACAGTGAAAAAAACATAGGTCATTTTGGTTTGAATTTTGAAAAATACACACATTTTACTTCACCAATAAGAAGGTATCCAGATGTTATTGTTCATAGGGTTTTACAAGATATTTTAATGGACATAAAACCATCTTCCAATAATTATAAACAAAATTGTTTGCATCTTTCTAAAAGAGAAGAGTTAGCAACTAAAGCAGAAAGAAGCTCTATTAAATTTATGCAAGTAAAATATATGACAACAAAAATTAATAAAACATTTTTGGGAACCATTTCTGGCGTTATTGAAAGAGGGGTGTTTGTTGAAATAAATAAAAACAAGTGTGAAGGGTTTATAAAATTAAAAGACATACCTGGAGATTACTATATTTTTAATGAAAAAACCATGTCGGTCTTTGGTAGACACAGTAAAAAGGAATATCAATTAGGAGACGAGGTCAGGGTAAAAGTTTTAGGAGCAGACGTTTTAAATAGACGAATTGACTTTGAATTATTAGAAAACGATTAATTTTATTCCCATGTTAGATTTTTTGCCTGCCATACCTATTGGAATATTGCTTGCCTTTACAATTGGACCTGTTTTTTTTACTGTAATAGAGACCAGTATTAGTAAAGGTATAAAAGCTGCAATATTTTTAGACGTTGGGGTTGTGGCTTCTGATGTTGTTTTTTTTGTAATAGCTTTTTTTGGAACAAGCAGCCTATTAAGTTCTATCGAAGAAAACACGAGCTCCTGGTACTTTCTTGGAGGCATTTTACTAGCAGCATATGCGATTATAAGCCTTATTAAGATTTTGCAAGAAAAAAACAAAAAAGAGCTTAAAGAAGGGGCTTATATTGAAGAATCACCGCATTTTTTAAAACTAGCCTCTAAAGGGTTTTTATTAAATATAATAAACGTAGTGGTTCTTTTTTATTGGGTTGGAATTATTTTATATTTTGGACCTAAGCTTGGAATGGAAAAACATAAAATTATTATGTTTTTTATCGTAATAGTTGCGACGTATTTTACAGTTGATCTAGGAAAAATTTATTTAGCACAACAGCTAAAATCAAAACTTACTGATTTTGTTATTAAGTCGATTAAAATCACCGTAAACTTTTTTATTGTTATTTGTGGGGTCTTTTTGGTTTTTAAAGGACTAACATAACAAAATAAAAAACCCTTGCAGTTCAGAACCACAAGGGAGAATGATGAGGCACCGAGCGGATTCGAACCGCTGTACAAGCTTTTGCAGAGCTCTGCCTAGCCACTCGGCCACAGTGCCAAAAACAATTCAAAAGTACATTATTTCTTGAGACTAACCGTCTCTTTTCTTAGACAATTTTATAGTAACCCTTTCAACATCTGCATTAATTGGCGGGCTGATTTTACTTACGGAAACAGTAGCCTTTTTGACTAAAAAACACTCTCTAAAAATTCTTTTTAAAATTCTGTGGGCAACCGGTTCTAAAAGTTTAGACCTAATGGCCATTTCTTCTTTGATTATTTTTGACAACACAACGTAATCAACAGTATCGTTAAGAGAATCGCTAGCACAACTTGAGTTCAAGTTAGCACGAACAGTAAGGTTTACTATGTAATCACTTCCAATAATAGCCTCTTCAGGTAAACAGCCGTGGTAGGCATAACAGCGAAAATTTTTTAATATTATTTTATCCATAAACTAACAAAGATATATAAAGGATAAGCTAGATGATTTTTTTAACTTTGATTTTTTATAAAATATGCCTAACGCCAAAAACTTTATTGAATCGATTATTGATAAGGACATTGCTGACGGTTTTAGCAAGAGAGACCTTAGGTTTAGATTTCCCCCAGAGCCAAATGGATACTTACATATTGGGCATGCTAAGGCCATTGCAATTAATTTCGGATTAGGAGAAAACTACGAATCTCCTGTTAACTTAAGGTTTGATGACACAAATCCTCTAGCTGAAGAAAAAGAGTATGTTGATGCTATAATTAAAGACGTAAAATGGCTAGGGTATAGCTGGAACAAAATCACCTATTCCTCCGATCATTTTGGAGCATTATTTGAGTGGGCTCTAATGCTAATTAAAGAAAATAAAGCATATATTGATTCTCAAGACTCAGCAGTAATAGCCACTCAAAAAGGCACAACGACAAAGCCTGGAACAAACAGTCCTTTTAGAGACAGACCAGTTGAGGAAAGTTTAAAGATTTTCAATGAAATGAAACAAGGCAAGCACCCAGAGGGCAAACATGTTCTCAGAGCCAAGATTAGCATGTCAGACCCGAACATGCTTATGAGAGATCCTGTTTTATATAGAGTAATTCATAAAGAACACCATAGAACAAAGGATGCATGGTGTATTTACCCTATGTATGATTGGGCTCATGGTCAAAGCGATTATTGTGAGCAAATTTCACACTCATTATGTTCTTTAGAATTTAAGCCTCACCGAAAGCTATATGACTGGTTTATAAATGCCCTGCGCAGCCAGGAAGTGAAAAATCTTAAAATAATTCCCAAGCAAAGAGAGTTTGCTAGACTAAACCTTTCTTACACCATAATGAGTAAAAGAAAACTTTCAGTCTTGGTTGAAAAAAAAGTTGTTCAAAGCTGGGATGACCCAAGAATGCCAACAATTTCTGGCCTTAGAAGAAGAGGCTATACCCCAAGTTCAATAAGAATATTTATAAAAAAAGTCGGTGTGGCAAAGCGAGAAAATCTTATTGATGTTTCTTTGTTGGAATTTTGTGTAAGAGAAGAACTAAATAAGACGTCTAATAGAAAAATGGTGGTTTCAAACCCACTCAAACTAACTATTGAAAACTATTCTAGTACAGAAACTGAGCAGTTAGAATCTGAAAACAACCCGGAAAAAGAAAGTGCTGGAAATAGAAAGCTTTCGTTCAATAGAAATATTTTTATAGAAAACGAAGACTTTTTAGAAGAAGCGAACAGAAAATTTTTTAGGCTCACTTTGGGTAAAGAAGTTAGGCTTAAAAGCGCATATATTATAAAGGCTGAAAGAGTTGTTAAAAATGCTAGCGGCAAAATAACGGAAGTGATTTGTACATATGACCCAAAAAGCAAAAGCGGTAGCGGCAGCCCTGAAAGCAAAAGAAAGGTTAAAGGAACTCTGCATTGGGTGTCTGCTAGCGATGGGGTTCCTGTTGAAATTAGGGAATATGATAGGCTTTTTAAAAGCGAAGCCCCTGGAGCTAAGGGAGAGGATTTCTTTGAAGAAATAAACGAATCTTCCCTTAAAATATTGAACGGAATAGCTGAGCCATCGCTTAAAGACTCTAAAATTGGCGAAAACTTTCAATTTCAAAGAAAAGGGTATTATACTTTGGACAAAGATAGTAACGAGTCCAAGCTAGTGTTTAATAAAACAGTAGGCCTAAGAGACAATTGGAAAAAATCAAGCTCCTAGTAAGGTTTTTTAGCTGATTTGTTTTCGTCTTCTTTTGCCTTAGCAGCTTTTTTCATTTCTTCCCCAATTTGATTGCTAGCCGTAAATGACGCAACCATATTGTTTAACATTTCAGACCCTGCTTGTGGAGAATTTGGCATTAAAATTAAGTTGCTGTTGCTTGCAGACCCTACAGACTGAAGTGTGTCATAATGCTGAGTAACAACAATTAGAGCGGACGCTTCCTGAGAATTTATGTCCACATTGTTTAAAACCTTGACGGAGTCTTCTAGCCCACGAGCAATCTCCCTCCTTTGGTCTGCAATACCCTGACCTTGTAAGCGCTTGCTTTCAGCCTCAGCCTTTGCCCTTTCAACAATCAAGATTCTTTGAGCGTCACCTTCAAATTGCGCCGCAACTTTTTCTCTCTCAGAGGCATTAATCCTATTCATGGATTCTTTTACTTGAGAATCAGGATCAATATCAGTTACCAGAGTTTTTATTATGTCAAAACCATAGTTTTTCATCGCTTCATTTAGTTCGCCCTTAACCGCAATAGCAATGTCATCCTTCTTTTCAAAAACATCATCTAAAATCATTTTGGGAACTTCTGCTCGAACTACGTCAAAAACATAAGAAGTTATTTGGTCTTGCGGAAAGTCTAGCTTGTAAAAAGCGTCATAGACCTTGTCCTTTATTACTTTATATTGAACAGAAACTTTTACTTTAACAAACACGTCATCTTTTGTCTTTGTTTCAACAACAACATCTAGTTGCTGTATTCTAAGGCTTAGTCTTCCCGCAACTCTGTCAATAATTGGGATTTTTAATTGAAGACCGGAGTGACGTGTGTTGGTAAACTTTCCAAATCTTTCAACAACTGCCGCTGACTGTTGTTTGACAATAAAGAAAGTTCCAAATAAAAGAAGTATGGCAAAAAGTATTAAAAAAGGGGTCAAGAAAATCATAAGGTTATTTTAAATAATTAACCTATAAATTACGAAATAGAGCAGTAAAAAAAAAGCTATTTGCTTAAAACTTCGTCAAGGGCTTTTAGTCTAGACACAACTTCTTGTATCCCAATAAATTGTATAATTTCAAAAACGTCAGCACCTTTTAAACTACCTACCAACCCAGTTCGCACAAGCTTCATGATTTTGCCAAACCCAATGGAGTTGTTTTTAGAAATCTCATCTAAAACAGGCTTTACATTGTCTTTTGTTGAACTTTTTAATTGTTCAAGCGATAAAACAATTTCCTTTATTATAGCTCTGCTAGAATCGGTTTTCAGACTGTCAGTTAGCGCCTTATTGTAATTTGGTGGGCTGCGAAAAAAATAAACCCCAGCTTCAAAAATTTCGGTTAGAAGGTTGAGTCTTGGCTTTATCAATGGGACTACATTGCAAATCTTTTCGCCGGTGGGGGTTATCTGGTTATCAACTAGAGATTCTTTAAGTGCTTTACATAAAAAATCATTTCCAAGTAGTTGAATATGTTGCTGATTAAACCAAACGCTTTTTTTATAATCAAATCTTGAACCCGAGGAGTTAAGCTTTTCTGTAGAAAAGGCAGATATAAGATTTTTTAATTGAAAAATCTCTTCCTCTCCCCCAGGATTCCAGCCAAGCATTGCAATATAGTTTATCACTGCTTCTGGTAAAAACCCAAATTCCTTGAACCCAAGATTTACTTTTTCAACTGAATTCCATTTTATAGGATAGACTGGAAATCCGAATTTCTCTCCATCTCTTTTTGAAAGCTTGCCCTTTCCTTCAGGCTTTAAAATTAATGGAAGGTGCAGAAAATCAGGTTTTTTCCAGCCAAAGGAATCATATATAAGCCAGTGAAGCGGTAATGAAGGCAACCATTCTTCCCCCCTGATTACATGCGAAATGGCCATATCGTTATCGTCCACAACGTTTGCAAAGTGATAAGTTGGAGATCCATCAGATTTGTACAAAACCTTATCATCAAGAGTGCTAGAATTTACACTAATTTCGCCCTTCAAAAGATCTCTGAAAATTATTTTAGAGTTTTTAGGCATTTTAAATCTGATAACGTGGGGAGTTTTATTGGCTAAAAGCTCTTCGGTTCTTTTTTTTCCCAAAGAGAGTGAGTTTTTAAAACCAAGCCTGTTGTCTGAATTGTAAACAAAGACCCCTCCTTTCTTCTCTAATTCATCCCTGGCTGAGTCAAGCTCTTCTTTAGTGTCGAAAGCATAATATGCCTTTTCTTTATGGACAAGTTCTAAAATTTTTTTTTTATAAAGGAGTTTTCTTTCACTTTGCCGATATGGGCCTTCGTTAACCATTAAACCGGTCCAGTTTAATGAATCGATAATGTGCTTTTCACTGCCCTCTACATATCTTCCTTGGTCCGTGTCTTCAATACGAAGAATAAATTTTCCTTTATTTTTCTTTGCAAATAGATAGTTGTATAGCGCGGTTCTCAAACCTCCAATGTGTAAAGGGCCCGTGGGGCTTGGCGCAAATCGAACTCTTACTTCATTAGGCATTATAATTTTTAGACAAAAATAGGATTAAGAATGTTATTTTAAACTTAAACCTGCGATATTTTCATTTTTTTTGGAACAAGCGGATTCATTTTTCTGAACCACAAGGGAGGCATAAGGCTTAGAATTATCGATGATGGGTAACCGTAAGGAAGCTCAGGGCTTTTTTCGTAAGAGTCTAGGACTTGGTATTTTTTTGAAGATTTAAAATGGTGGTCGCTATGCCGCGTAAGCTCATATAAAACAATACGCCCAATACTATGGTTAGAGTTCCAAGAATGCACTTCTTTAACTCTTTCATATCTTCCTGACTCAAGCTTTTCCCTCAGAAGACCATAGTGCTCAATGTAGTTAATTGTCTCTAAAAAAAGAAAGGAGATAACCCCTATTGCAATTGCAAAAGCGCAGGTTTTAGCACCAAAGAAATAAAAAACACTTGTAAGGTAAAGGGATTGTATTATAGTGTACCACAGCATATCATTCTTCATGGAAACCCAGCTGTTTTTACCTCTGTAAAGAAGTTCTTTTTGTTTCTTCCATGCGTCAAAATATTGCTTTACAACTGACGTAATCCAAAATGAATAAACCGATTGATTATACCTAGCAGTGGCCCCGTCTTCAGGTGTCGCAACCTTTAAATGGTGACCAAAGTTGTGTTCTATATAAAAATGCATATAAAGGCATGGTAAATAAAGCAATTTTCCAATAGTTCTTTCTAATAGTGGCTTCCTATGGCCAAGCTCGTGTCCAACATTAATTGCATTCGTAGCCAATAAAATGCCCATAGACAGGGTAATTCCTGCAATTTCAATCAACGTATGATCAAAAGATGAAATTCGAATAAAGCTCCACATCACTAAACAATATACTACTGGTAAGTTGAAATAAAGCATAAAGTCAAAAATTGGGCTAATATTCTTTTTTACAGAATCTTTCTTAGAGAGGTTGGCACTGTCTTTACCAACTATGAATTCTAGCAGAGGGATAATCAGAAAGGCAAAGTATACTGCCGCAAAAGTCATCCAACCATCTGATTTTAAAGCAATTATGGCTGCCAAAGGAATGGAGTATGCAGCTAAATACTTTAAGTCTTTCACAGTTTAAATATAAAAAAATATGCTAAAGCAGCAATATATCTACTAACAAACTATATTTGCAAAAAAAAAGGATTATGCCAGTAAGTTTTGTTTTTAAAACAGACTTTGTAATAGAAAACACTGATCAGTTTTCCTCATGGATTCAGGAAGTTGTAAGGTCGGAAGGTTATAAGCCGGGAAACATTACGTATGCTTTTTTTAACGATGAAGGTTTAAGGGATTTAAATTACAAGTTTTTAAAACATGACTTTTATACAGATGTTTTGTCCTTTGATGAAACAAAAGAAAACCTGGTGGAAGGCAACATTGCTATCTCTGTAGATAGGGTTCTTGAGAACTCAAAAAAATTTAAAACCACTTTTCTAAACGAACTGAAAAGAGTAATGGTGCATGGTTTGTTACACTTTTTAGGCTACACAGATACTAATGAGGTTGAAAAAAAACACATGCGGGCCCTTGAAAATGATAAAATAAAAATGTTCCACGTGGAACTATAGTTATGTTCAAAAAAAAATATGATGTTATTGTGGTTGGCGCAGGACATGCAGGATCTGAAGCAGCAGCAGCAGCAGCAAACCTCGGGTCTCAAACACTTCTTATAACTATGAATCTCCAGAACATAGCTCAGATGTCTTGCAATCCTGCTATGGGCGGAATAGCTAAAGGCCAAATTATTAGAGAAATAGATGCTATCGGCGGCTACAGTGGAGTAGTAACAGACCAAACTGCAATTCAGTTTAAAATGCTTAACAAGTCCAAAGGCCCAGCAATGTGGAGTCCAAGAGCACAATCAGATAGGATGAGATTTGCTGAAAGTTGGCGTCTTTTATTAGAACAAACAAGGAACTTGGACTTTTATCAAGATATGGTTTCTGGATTGCTTATAAAAAAAAATAAAATTGTTGGTGTAAAAACCTCTTTAGGCTTAGAGATATTTTCTAATTCTGTTGTACTAACCAACGGAACTTTTCTTAACGGCCTAATTCATATTGGTGAGAAGAAATTTGGAGGAGGTAGGGCTGGAGAGAAGGCGTCGACAGGAATTACCGAGGAGCTATCTTCGTTTGGATTTAATTCAGGCAGGATGAAAACCGGCACACCTCCTAGGGTTGATGGAAGGTCATTAGATTATTCACAAATGATTCTTCAACCAGGCGATATAAATCCAAGTAAGTTTTCGTATTCAAAAGCTACCACCCCTTTAAAAAAACAATTGGACTGTCACATGACCTACACAAGTATCGATGTCCATGATATTTTAAGAGAGGGTTTTGACAGATCTCCGATGTTTAACGGTGCAATTAATAGTACAGGCCCAAGATATTGCCCATCAATTGAAGATAAAATTAATCGTTTTTCAGACAAAGAAAGGCACCAGGTTTTCGTTGAGCCAGAGGGCTGGAGTACTGTCGAAGTGTATGTAAATGGATTTTCAACATCTCTTCCAGAAGACATACAATATAAGGCTTTAAGTTCTGTAAAAGGCTTTAAAAACGTTAAGTTTTTTAGACCAGGGTATGCAATTGAATATGATTATTTCCCTCCTACTCAGCTCAAAAACACCCTCGAAACAAAACCAATATCTGGCTTGTTTTTCGCTGGTCAAATTAATGGAACCACTGGTTACGAAGAAGCCGCAGCCCAAGGCCTAATGGCGGGGATAAATGCAAATGCTCACGTCAAACAAAAAGAACCTTTAATTCTAAGAAGAAATGAAGCATATATAGGGGTGCTGATAGACGACTTAATAACCAAAGGAACCGAAGAGCCTTACCGAATGTTCACATCGAGAGCCGAATATAGAACTTTATTACGTCAGGATAATGCTGACTTGAGATTGACCGAGATGTCTCACAAAATGGGGCTGGCTTCAAAAGAACGGTTGGAGAGTGTGGATACTAAAAAACAACTAACCAGTTCTTTTGTTTCTTTTTTTAAAAAAACAAGTGTTAAGCCGGAATTAATAAATCCCATACTTGATAAAAAAAAATCATCACAAATATCACAATCACAAAAACTCTATAAGATTTTTTCAAGACCCAATATAACCCTTGACGACATGTTATTGTTAAGTCCGGTTAGAGAACATGTGGCTTCAAACAACCTACAAAATGATGTTTTGGAGCAAACAGAGGTGCAAATTAAATACTCTGGTTATATAGAAAAAGAAAAAGCCAATGCAGAAAGATTAAATAATCTGGAAAACATAACTATCCCAGAAAAATTTATTTTTTCGAAAGTTAGGTCTTTGTCCACAGAAGCCATTCAAAAGCTAACAGAAATAAAGCCCACCACCCTTTCTCAAGCTTCAAGAATAAGTGGTGTTTCGCCAAGCGATATAAGCGTTCTATTAGTTTATATGGGAAGATAAAACGTTCCACGTGGAACACATGAAATGAGATTAAACAAAAACAAAGAAATACTCGACCACTTTTTAACCAAGGAGTCTTTTGTTCTTGAATACGACTCTAGATATAAAATGTATCGAACCCTACCCAAACCAGACCACAAAAACTTGCACAGTTATTATAAAGCAGAGGATTATATTTCTCATAAACCCAAGGGTAAAGGGTTTTTTGATAAAATTTTTTTCTATTTCAAATCTATAATGATAGGCCAAAAAATTAAAATCATAAATAAGTTTTTTTCCAAGCCCGCTCGCTCTGTTGATATTGGTTCGGGAACCGGGGATTTTACAGCTGCTTTGTCGGCAAGCGGTTGGGAAGCCTATGGCCATGAGCCATCAGCATTGGCAAAAGCATTTTCAAAAAAAAAGGGAGTTGTTCACTTAAGCACGCTTTCAGGGGGCGCTGATAACAGTTTTGATCTTATTACTTTTTGGCATTCATTGGAACATGTGTATAGTTTAGGAAAAACAATTAGTGAGGTTAATAGACTTTTAAAACCAGGCGGGGTTCTTTTAGTAGCTTGCCCAAATTTTAATTCTTGGGATGCTAAATATTATAAGAATTACTGGGCAGCGTGGGACGTGCCAAGGCATTTAAGACATTTTTCTTTAAATTCTCTAAAGCTCTTATTGGAGCCTTTGGGATTAAAACAACACGGATTAAGGCCGCTTTTATTGGATGCTTTTTATATTTCAATGTTGTCAGAAAAAATAAAAGGCAATAGATTTTATTTTCTAAAAGGCATTATAATTGGTTTTGTTTCTAACTTTTTAGCTCTTTTTAATAAAAACTACTCATCTAGTGTTTTTATTTTTAGAAAGAGTTAATTAGGGGCGATTTGAGAGGGTCTCACACTTCTTGCCTATGTAATTAGGCTAAATATTAAATTTCGCTTTAAAACATGCCCTGGAACGAGCTTTTTGATAATTAAAAACTATTAAAAAAATAAAATCAATAACCTAAAACAATGATATTCCAAAAACTGCTAAAATGAAGTAAATTGTAATTGTCTTGGCTCCGTCATAATTTTGAGACATTCTTTGGCCAAACAAAAGGATTAGAAGAGCTAGCGCACCAACAATTAGCCCCCAATATCCAAGCGCTGACGATCCGTAGAAGATAATTTCTAATACTCCAATTAGGCAAAGAAACCCAGAAGCAAGCTCTAGTAGCGTTATACTGTAAAAGGCAACTAGGATAAGGCTCTTTGAAAAAACTTTTCTAAGAAGCTCATAAAGAAAACTTAAATTTTCTTTTTTGTTAAAAATTTTGTCAAGCCCGCTTTGTATAAAAACTATTGAAAAAAAGGATAGAATTAATATTATATTAATGATTATTGGTTCCATTGGCTTAGTTTCTGTGTATTAATCGTGTGAGTTTTAATGACAAGTCTGTTAAAATCATATTAGAATTTCCGTTTGATACAATATTGTTATAAGCTTTTTCCATTTCAAAATGAATATCCTCAATATTGACATCACTAATGTAATTAGAAAATTTTTCAAAATTAAAATCTGAGCGGGATGAGTGATTAACTAGTTTGTGTAAACCAAAATTTGTTAAAAATGCTTGTCGAAAAAGTTCAAGACTATAAATAAGAAAACTTTTTTGAGTTTCTCTTCCTGAACTAGAAATATTTTTAACCCAGCTTATGAGATCTAGAAGCGATTCTTTGTTAGTTTTTACACGGAAAGCAACTCGAACCCAAGAATGAAACCATTCTTCGAATTTCATGTTCTGATCTGGGTTTGTCGCTAATAAAAGAGCAGTACTAAAGCTTCCGCCAGAGGCAATTGCTGCTTTTTTTGAGAGCATGCTTGACACTCCTTTTGTTACTAACGCTGCTTCGATTTCAGAGGAGGTTAAATTATTTAAAAATATTTTTAGACATCTTGAAGTCAAGGTGTCCAACATAAGTTCTTGATTTTCAGCAATAAAGATGAAGAGTGTTTTTTCTGGCGGCTCTTCAATAAGCTTCAATAGTTTATTTGTAGCAGAAACATTAATTGTTTCTGCCATCCAAATAATGGCGCACTTCCAGCCCCCTTTAAATGCTTTTAGGCTCATTTTTTTTACCAGATCTTCAGCCTCATCAACTCCAATTTTGCCCTGCTTGTTTTCAAACCTAGCAAACGAATACCAATCATAAATTCCGCCATAAGGATTGGTATTAATAAAATTTCTCCAAGTTGGCAAAAAATTTGAGGAAACAGCCTTGCTTTTAAATTCCGCGGTATTAATTACAGGGTATATAAAATGGAGATCTGGATGAGTAAGATTAGCCAACATTTTATTGCAAGACTCAGGAGCAGGGGAGTTGTTAGTAATTATTTTACGTGCATACGCTAATGCCATGGGGAGAGACCCACAGCCTGGCGGTGAAGCAAATAACTGGCAGTGAGATATCTTTTCTTTTTCTAAATTTTTTAGCAAAAGGTTTTTAACTCTATCGTTTCCGATTATATCTTTAAATAACAAATCTGGGTGTTTTAAAACTAAATTAAATTTACAAATTATATCTTTGAAAAGATATTAATTATATGGTTTCAATTGACAAACATAATTTTAACTCAAAGAAGGTTATTGTACGGGTTGACTTTAACGTACCGCTAAAAAAAAACAATAAAATCTTAGACAATACAAGAATAATCAAATCAAAAGAAACAATTCAAAAAATTCTTAATGACGGGGGAAGCTGTATATTGATGTCTCACCTGGGCAGACCAAAAAAAAAAGAGGAGAAGTTCTCTTTTAAAATAATTCTCCCCCAAATTGAACAAGTACTGAAGCTTAAAATAATCTTTATCAAAAACTTCAATGAAGAGGAATCTTTAGAAAAAATAAGAAAAATTAAATCTGGGGAAGTGGCCTTGTTAGAAAATCTTAGGTTTCACTCACAGGAGCAGGCTGGGGATGAAGGATTTGCTAAAAAATTAGCGTCATTAGCAGATTGTTATGTAAACGATGCTTTTGGAACATCACACAGACCTCATGCCTCAACTACAGTAATTGCAAAATTTTTTCCAAACAACAAATTTTCAGGATATCTTCTAGATCAGGAAGTAAATGCAATTAGCAAAGTTTTAAGAAGTGGCAAGAAACCAGTTTTAGCAATTATTGGCGGAGCAAAAGTATCTTCAAAAATCACAGTAATAAATTCGATTTTGCAAAGAGCTGATGACGTTATCATTGGTGGTGGCATGGCCTTCACATTTATTAAAGCTCTTGGCGGAAAAATTGGAAACTCAATTTTCGAAAAAGAATTTTTGGATGAGGCCAAATTAATTTTAACCAATGCAAAGTTAAAGGGAGTAAAAATTCATTTGCCGATTGATGTTGTGTGTTCCTTAGAATTTAGGAATGACTCAAAAAGAAGGGTATTTGAGATTAATAAAATTCCAGAAACGTGGCAAGGGTTAGATTCAGGACCAAAGACATCAAAGGCTTTTCACGATGTTATAATGAAATCAAAAACAATTTTATGGAATGGGCCAGTCGGAGTTTTTGAGATGGAAAATTTTTCAAAAGGAACGATTAGTTTAGGAGAATCAATAGTGTCGAGTACCGCTAACGGAGCTTTTTCACTGGTTGGTGGTGGAGACTCAGTTGCAGCTGCTAAAAAATTTAATTTAAGCGATAGTTTAAGTTATGTGTCAACTGGCGGTGGGGCAATGCTGGAAAGCCTTGAAGGCAAGCAACTTCCTGGAATAAAAGCATTATCTTAATAAAAACCAAAAAATGAAAAAAACAATATTTGTATTTTTTTTGTGTTTTATCTCATGTGAAAATAAAACAGACTCAAAATATATTCCAAAATCGAACGGAAATATAAATACACTCTCAGTTGTTATGGATAAGCAATTGTGGAATTCCAAATTAGGAGACTCGGTTAGAAAAATATTCTCATCTGAATATGTTGGACTTCCACAACAAGAACCAGTGTTAAGTTTAAAACACATTCCAATTAGTGTTTTTTCAGGGTTTTTTCGAGAAAGCAGAAATATATTACTGATTCAAAAAAACAAAAACACAAACTGGGATATCAAAAGAAATCAATTTGCCAAACCTCAATCCGTATTTATTGTTTCGGGCAAGGATAAACGAAACATCATTAATGCTGTTAAAGAGAAAAAAGACATGATAATAGAAAAAGTAAAACAAAATGAGCTTGTTGAAAAACAAAGAAGAATGGGGATTTCAACTTATTCAAACAGCCCTTTAAAGAAATTATTAAATATTGACCTTTTGATGCCTTCAGTTTATACGATTTTTAAAAAGGGAAGCAATAATGAAATATGGATTCAAAAAGAGACAAAAAAAGGAACTATAAATATTATAGTTTTGCAGATTGATAATCAAATCAGTCTAGACGAGTTTAGTCTAGAAAACATTATAAAGTTGAGAGACTCCATTGGACAGGCTTTTGTTCCGGGAAGGAAAGAGGGTTCATATATGATAACTGAAAAAGCTTATAAACCATATGTGAAAAAGACAAGAATTAAAGGATTTAACTCAATTGAAACCAGAGGAACTTGGGAACTAAAGAATGATTTTATGGCAGGTCCTTTTTTGAATTATATAATTAATGATACAGTCAATAAAAGGTTTTTAATTGTGGAGGGGTTTGTTTTTTCTCCATCTTCAAGAAAGAGAGATATGATTTTTGAACTAGAAGCTATTTTTAAGTCTCTTAAGATTTATAAAAAAGATTAATTAAAAGGAAAGAGGTTACTCTTTATCGGGCAATTTGTTCTTGTCGTTTTCGTCTTCTTTAACCCCCTTTTTAAACTCCTTAATTCCGCTTCCTAAACCTTTCATTAGTTCAGGAATCTTCTTTCCTCCAAAGAGCAACAAAATTACTACTGCAACTAAGACAACTTGCCATGGACCAATAGCAAAAAAAAGATTGTTTACTAGCATTGTAAATGTTTTAAACAAAAATAAAAATAAAAAACAGAATTATCGAATATTTTAAAGATTATAAAAAAACAAAAATATTAAGCGATTGTTATATTTGATGTATTAATGAAAGAAAAAAATAAAAAACCGCTCAAGGAAAGGCTTTTAAATAAGTATCGATTGGTTATTTTAAATGAGTCGTCATATGAGGAACGATTCTCCTATAAGCTCAGTGTTTTAAATATTTTTTTATTATCCTCATTATTGGCCTTATTTATCATTATAGTCACAATATGCCTAATTGCTTTTACATCAGTAAGGGAATATATTCCTGGTTATGACTCGACACAACTTCGAATTAATGCACTGCAAAATATTGAAAAAGTAGATTCACTAAGCTTGGTAATTGAAAAAAACCAGGGCTATATAAACTCTATTGGATCGGTTATCTTAGGCGAAGTTTCTGAGGAAAAAATAAAAGAAGAGTTAAATACAAAAAAAGTAGAAATTCCAAAATATGAATTTCGAATAAAAAAAGAAGACTCCCTATTGAGAAGCGTTGTTGAAAAAGAAGATAAATTCAACACACCCGCAATGGCAACAAAAAAAGTAGAGTTCTATCTTTTTTCTCCGGCTTCAGGTCAAGTAACATCAAGATATGATTATGGGATTAAGCATTTTGGAATTGATATAGCTCTTCCAGAGAAAACTCCCATAAGAACCGTTTCTAATGGAGTAGTGATTTTTTCAGAGTGGACAGTGCAAACAGGCTTTGTAATCATTATAGAACACTCTTATGGCCTTACCAGTGTTTACAAACACAATGATTCGGGATTGGTTTCGCAAGGAGATTTGGTTGAGTCGGGCCAAGTAATTGGCATCTCAGGCAACACTGGAGAGCTATCCACTGGCCCACACCTTCATTTCGAACTTTGGAGAGACGGAAGCCCCGTAAATCCGGAAGAATATATTTCATTCTAAATATGACATGGTGTTGAAAGAAATTTTTGCTAAAATACTTGCTTATTATTTTGTAAAAAGGATTGAAAGATGGTCAATGAAGCCCATTGAAACTCAAAAAAAGATATTAGAAAGACTAATAAAAACGGCAAAGAAAACCTCTTTTGGCAAAGACCACAACTTTAAAGAAATCAAAAATCACAAAGAATTTGTAAAAAGAGTTCCGGTTAGGTCATATGAGGAATTGAAGCCCTATATTAAAAGAGTTAAATTAGGGGAGGAAAACATTTTATGGCCAGGCAAACCGATTTATTTTGCAAAAACTTCAGGGACCACATCTGGATCAAAGTATATTCCAATCACAACAGAGTCTGCACCAGCCCACATAAATAGCTCAAGAGACGCTATGTTTCATTACATAAATCAGACGGGAAACACTGGGTTTTTGATGAGGAAAATTATTTTTTTGCAGGGAAGTCCTGAGCTTGAAGAAGAAAATGGTATTAAGATAGGAAGGCTTTCTGGTATAACAGCTCACTTAACACCTGCATATTTAAAAAAAAATGTAATGCCGAGCTGGGAAACAAATTGTATTAAAGATTGGGAGAAAAAAGTACATTCAATTTCTGTTGAGACATCTACTCAAGACATGGCAATCATTGGGGGAATCCCCCCTTGGGTTCAAATGTATTTTGAGAAACTCAAAGAGCTAACCAAAAAAGAAACAATTAAAGAGGTTTTTCCAAATTTTAATTTATTTGTGTATGGTGGAGTGAATTTTAAACCGTATGAAAAAACTTTAAAAAAACTTATTGGTAAAAACATTGATACTATCGAATTTTATCCTGCTTCAGAAGGCTTTTTTGCTTATCAAAACAATCAAAACGACAAAGGGCTACTTCTACAATTAAATTCAGGTATTTATTATGAGTTTATCCCAGTAGATGAAATGTCCAAAAGCAAGCCTTTGAGACTTGATATTGGTAGTGTTGAGCTTGGGGTAAATTATGTTTTAATTATATCCACTAATGCAGGATTATGGGGTTATAATACGGGTGACACCGTTTCTTTTACATCAAAATTCCCACACAAAATTATAGTAACAGGAAGATATAACCACTTTATTTCTGCTTTCGGCGAGCACGTGATTTCCTCTGAAGTTGAAAAAGCAATGAGCGACTCTTTGCAGTTGTGTGACGTTTCGGTTAATGAGTTTACTGTTGCACCTAAGGTAAGCGACAATCGTGGAGAATCATGTCACGAATGGTGGATAGAGTTTAATAAAAAACCCAAAAAAGAAGAAATTAAAAAGCTTGAGGTGTATTTGCAGAAAAGCATTAGAATACAAAACTCATATTATAATGATTTAGCTGAAGGAAAAGTTTTAAAACCCTTGAAAATTATTGTAGTTTCTGTTAATTCTTTTAAAAAATTTATGAAAAATAAAGGGAAGCTTGGGGGGCAGAACAAATTGCCAAGACTTTGTAACAACAGAGAAATTGTTAGCCAGCTTGATCAATACAGGGTTAAGAAATAAAGATTGTTGCTTACTCTAAATATATTGTAGTTTTTGGAGAGAGAATATAGACAACCTGTCTTGAGTCAGATTTGTCTGTCTTTTTTTGCATCAAATCATGATCAAAAAATGCTTTAAATTTGGTGTTTAAATCTTTTATTGTTTTATTTTTTTTCTTAATTGCTGAGTCTAGAGACTTGGTTTTATCTAAAAAAACATCTAAAATCTTACTGTTTTCGATCACATTTGTTTTGGACAAAAGAACCAAAATAGACTTTTCGCTATTTGTTAAAGAGAGAACCCCTTTTTCGTTATAAATGCTGAGATCTAAAACTTTATAAAGAACGCTTCTTGATTTAAAAAAAAATAATAGTGTTAACACTAGCATTACCAAAAATATACCAGAAAAAAACAAGTATATTCCAAACATTTCTTTTTGACTAAGAAATAATTTAGTCACGATTTTTTCTCTAAAGACATTTAAATCGTTTAGGGCTATTTGATAGCTAATATTGTCAGCCCCTTTTGAAGAATATATTAAATGATTTTTAACAGAAATTGAGTTTTTGCTAATCTTGCTTAGCTGGTTTTCTATTTTATATCGTGTTACCTGGTTTTTTTCTGGATCAACAACTCTGAATGAGCTGCTACCTGGGATCATTGAAAATAAACTTTTACCATAGGGTGTTCGTACTCTTCCTAAAGTGGACTCAAATGAATTGTTTTCAGTGTTTTCCATTAAACGTCCCCTGTTATACCATTTTCTTTCTTTCATATTAAGCTCAAAAAGATATGGGCTGGGAGTTTCTTTAACTTCAATAGTGGTTTTTGAAAAAAAATTAAAAACAAAAACAGAGTTGCCTGTTATAACATATGACCCTTGATCAATTCCATCGTCAGGACTCAAGCCGCCTGTAGACACAACATCCCAGCTACCAGTTTGGAAGTTAAATTTGGTCAGCAGGTTTTTAGATGACCAATATCCATAACCACCTAATAAAAATAATTCATTATTGTGCGCAAAAAAGAATCCGGAAAACTGATTGCGGTGAGCAAAGCTATCGTCAATTCTCACTATCGAATCATCAATATATTTATAAACAATGCCTCCGCCTGGGTAAAGAAAATATATAGTTCCATTAAGAGTGGTCGTTGAAAGAGAATTAATGGGGATTTCTATTAATGATTTTGGAAGTTGCTTGGAATATTCAGAGAAGGTATAACTAATTTTATTTTCTTTTGACAGGGTTGATTCATACACACCTTCCTTTGTAAATGTGTAAAAAGAGACAGAGTCCTTTTTTACAATTAAAGGTTCAGAAATTAAATCTTGCCCAAATGAGCATATTGAAAAAAGCAGAAAACTAAAGAAAATAGATCTCATTTAAAAAAAACGTAATAGTATGAAAGTAATATCATGATTGACACTAAAACACTTCCGTTAAGACCAATAAACTGATATAAAATTAAATTAATAAAAAGAATAAGGATCGATAGAACAAAAATAAGAAGAGATGCCTCCCAATGTTCATAGCCTTTGTCTACCAGCCTGTGATGTAAGTGAATTCGATCAGCAACAAAAGGAGATTGTCTTTTGTAAGACCTCAAAAGAATTACTCTCAAGGTGTCAGTAAGTGGATAAATTAATATGAGAACACAAAAAAGAGGACGAGAGATGTATTCGTCAATAACAACCTCATTGGAGCTGTCTAAAATATAAAAAACAAAGAAGGCCAATATAGAGCCCAAAAAAAGAGAACCAGTATCGCCAAGAAAAACCTTATTTATAGAGTTGAAGTTGTGGATTAAAAAACCCAAAATAGCTCCAACCAAAATTGGAAAAAAAAGCCCCATTTCATATGTATTTATAGTGACTATTCCTCCTACTATCACAAGAAAATTAATTAAAATCAATGATGCTAAGCCATCCAATCCGTCAATTAAATTCAATGCATTTACAATTATAAGAAAAACAAATAAACTTATACAATAAGATAGCCAAACAGGCAGTTCATAAATTCCTAAAACACCATGAAATGAGTCTATAGAATATCCTGCTTGTAAAACTATTAATCCTGAAAAAATTTGCAAGAAAAATTTTTCTCTGTATTTAACGTTAAAAAAATCATCAGCTATCCCCGTGAGAGCCATAAAAATCACCCCCAAGAGCATGTATGGATCTAATGTGAGTTTAGCTGTGGAGCTTGCAATTGCGAAGCAAACAGAAATGCTTAGAAAGACTGAGAGCCCACCAGACCTAGTTGCTTTTGAACGGTGAGAAGATCGTATAGTAACAGGATCTAGAATTTTATTGTTGGAAAATACATCATAAATATATTTGTTTAAAAAAAACGAAGTTATCCCAGAAAGAGATAAAAATAATAAATTGTTAATTAGTTCTATTTTTCCCACTATAATAAAGTTTAAATTATATTTACAAAAAAAAGTTTGGCTTTAAGATCTTTGATTTTTATATTTTTAAGTTGCTTTTCTCTTTTAAAAAGTTCTTCTCAAGAAATAACATTGCCGTTTGAAGCAAAGCAAGATTATATTTTCACTGAAGATAAATTGGGGCGGCCAACATTCATCACTAAAAAAGGCCTCTACACATATAGTGGCCAGTGGAGCTTTAAAAGCATCAAAATAGACTCCCTGAACAACACAAATTCAGCCCTGGATAAAATAAGTGGATTTGATAATCAGACATTCTTTGCTTCAATTAATAATAAAAAAATATATCTTTCTTTAATTGGAGGCGGCCATGTTTTTACAATACAAGATGGCTTTTTTACCAAAATTGATAATTCTGTCATTCAAAGAAATCAGTATAATGCTTCTTTTTTTACTCATAAAAATAAAATTTTTATGTATGGTGGTTATGGTTTTTGGGATTTTAAAAATTATATAACATATTTAGACGAGCAAACCGGCCAGTGGGAAATAATTATTCCTAAATCAAGTTACATCCCTCAAGGGCGCTGGAAATCAATTGCACAAAAAGTAAACGATAAGCTGTTTGTTTTAGGCGGTCGCAATAATTCCAAAAAAACATCCACTAAAGATGCTGAGCTTAATGATCATTTTGTTTTTGATTTGAAAACAGATCAATTTATCGACCTGGGTGAAATTAACCCTTTGATTCCTCTAGATTTTTCTGTTAATTCAACATTAAAAATTGAAAATAAACAAGCTTACTTAGATGAGAGCAGAATAATTTTATTTGACTTTCTCAAGGACACTGCACAAATCTTTTACAAAAAAGATATGTTTGAGGGGCTTGATACAAAAAAACCAGTAGTTGTAAAAAATGACACTATTTACTTTGTAAAAAAACTTAAAAAAAAGACCTTTCTTTCAGCATTTCCATTACAAAATCTTAATTATATTAAACCAGAAATGTTACAAATTTCAAAGGAAAAAGACAGTAAATTGTTTGCTTTTTTTTCTGTTTTATTAATTGTTGTTGTTTGTTGGGTTGGCTATAAGCTTTTTGTTTTTAAAGACTTTTTAAAAGGATTGTTGCTTTATGATGAATCTAAAATTTATTATGAAAATAATTCGGCAATCTTGAGTTTACAGCAATTAAAGACAATTAAATCATTAGAAAAATCGGGACAAATTTCATCTGAAAATTTGAATAAAATAATTTCAGAAAAGAAATTTGTTAAATCACATTTTACCGCACTGAGAATAAAGCTTATTAATGAAATCAACACCATTTTTAAAGCTGTAACAAATAACAATGCTGAGCTAATCGAAGAAGTTCCTGACCCTAGAGATAAAAGGTATAAAATCTATAAAATCACTAAGCAGGTTTCTCAAAAGGAATCTTTCTTAAACTTCTTATTTAGGCTTTAATTTCTTTAACCACTGATGATAAAGGCTCTTTTATAATTAAGTAAGTACCAGAAAAAAAAAGCCCTAATAACAACCAAATAACCACTATTAATGTCCTATTCGGAGCAGATCTTTTGTTTGGTACAGTTACAGGGCTAATTATTGAAAAAATAGGAGTGTCTTTACTTACCTGTAGTTTTGACCGCTCAACTTGTTTAGCAAGTTCCTGATATACTGCATTAACAATTGTAAACTCAGACTGAAGGCCTAGCCTTTTATTATTAAATCTAGAATCAATAATATTTAAATTGGAATCGTTGAATAGGGCCAACTTATTTTGTAGGCTATCGAATTCATTTTTTTTCAATGCTAACTGAGCTTCATTAAAAGTTAAAATTTCGGAGGCGCTTTTTATTTTGTAATCAATTACTTTTTTTTGAAGAATTTCTTGGGCTCCCTTTGCACAAAGAGCAGCCATTACAGGTTCATTCATGTTCGCAGAAAGCATGACAAATCCCTCTTTTGCATTGACTGAAAGAGAAATAATTTTATCTAACTGTTCAAACAACTCTTCTTCTTCAGCACTGATGAACATTTTTGAACTGTTTTTAAAATTATTTTTATTATCACCTCTTATTGCGTTTAAAATCGTGAAAGGAAGTAGAATCGTATATTTTTTAACAATACCTATGTAGTCTCCAGATTTTTGATTTTTTAGGAATTCACTTAATGTAATTACAGAGTTGACCCCTGGATCCTTAAGATCTAAATTTAACAACTCTCTTTTAAAGCTAGTGCTCTCTAAAATTTTGGGATAAATTGAGGGGGGTATTTCGGTGCCATTTGAAACTCCGCCTAAGTTTATTCCCACTAAAGAAGCAACTCCGCTTAAACCAGAAGTCGAACCCGAATTATTTGACTGGGGGATAAATGTTGAGGAGGATGTATAAACAATTGGACTAGTTATTGCAATTATAATTCCTATTAGCATAAAACACAACATGGTTTTTATGATAAATACTCTTCCAAACCAAAGGTTTTTTAATAAAGGAATTAGGTCTATTTCGTCTTCATTTAAATTTCGCATAAAATTTAGATTATAAAGTCCTTATAAGTACAGCAAGAGTAGCCAATGTAGAGGTAAGCCCTATGATCTCAGCTATACTGGTTTTATTTGGATTAGCAATTTTTTTGGGTACAACAATTTTACTCCCTGCTTCTAGTTTTGGCAGGGTGTTAATAATAAAATATTTTTTAGAGGAAGAAATGTTTCCGTTTTGATAGATAACAAACACCCCTCTTTTTTTAGCCAAATCAGTCAATCCACCTGCCTGGCTTATAGCATCGTTAACACTTAATCCCTTCTTAAAAGCAATTACAGTCGGCCTTCCAACCTCACCAATAACTTCAACAGTGTTGTCGATTTTTGGCACAATAATCTTGTCACCATCTTTTAAAATAACATTAAATCGGGTATCCTTTCCGCTAGTTTCGAAGAGTTGTTTAATATCAACACCAAATTCAATAAATTCTTCCTGCTCTTTAATCTCGAAGCCTAAGGAGTCTGTGGAAATGTCCTTGATGGTTTCGTCTATTTCTTTTTTTGCACTGTTAATACGACGTATTTTTACACCACTTGTTGACCCGTCTGGCAAAATTCCCCCAGAATCATTCAAAAGATCATAAAGGCTATATTGATTGTTTAAAATGGAATAAAAGCCTGGAGATTTTACAAGCCCTGAAATTTCAACATATTCGGGTTTTGTATAACCCTCTTTTAGTCTTACCACAATTAAATCGCCTTGCATTAAAGTAGGATTTTGATTTAGCAAATCAGAGCTATAGTCCGTTTTAAGCTGAATTTCAATTGATTCAAAAGGAAACTGTAAAGATTTATCAAAAGTTTGCCTGAAAAGGTCAATGGAAACAAAGCTTCCAGAGCTTTTTATACCGCCTGCCAATAAAATCAAATCCGAGACAGTCATACCCTCATAAAAGTCATACATACCAACCTTTTTAACCTCCCCTTTTATATTCACAGAAAAATCATCTTGAATTTCTGATTTAGAAAAAATTTTAACCCTATCGTTTGGCTCAAACTGGAAGTCTTTTTGTTGAGTTTTATCCAGTGAAAGGTTAACAGAAAGCATCTGCTGTTCTTCTCCCTCAACATATCGGTAAACAATAGCTCTAGTGGAAAGGGCATTATCTTTTAGACCTTGAGCGCTTGAAATAAGACTAGCAAGGTTTGGGTTATTATCAATTGAATAATCCCCGGGCAGAAAAACCGCACCTTCAATAGAAACTTTGTTGAGAAACTTATCGCTTACAGGGCTAGCTTTAATTATGTCTCCATCCTTAAGCTTTTTAACATTAAATAGGTCTTTGGAAATCGTAAATATTTCTTTATTGATTTCGGAAATTGAGGTTAAAAAAACCTTTTCTTTATATCCAAAAGATGAAAAACCTCCAACGAAACCTAAAAGATCATGAACCGTCTCTCCCTTTTTTATTTCAAAAATTCCAGTTTCTTTAAACTCTCCGTTCACAAAAACCCTGTTTTCGTATCTAGGCACGAGAATAACATCTTGGTCTCTTAAGCTAAAGTTGGGGCTTACGCCTTTTACAAAATAATTATAAAGGTCTACCTTTTTGTAGGTTTTCCCATTTCTCAATATTTGTATATTTCTAAATGTTCCTAATTCATTAGGCCCGCCTGCAGCATAAAGCACGTTTAAGATTGAAGTCATACTTGAAAGTGTATATGTGCCAGGATTTTTTATTGCACCTATAACGTTAATAACTATTGACCTAGATTTTGAAAGGTTTACATCGAAAAAAACTTTTTCAAAACTTTCGTCTGATGCATAAATACCAGAGTAAACTTTTGAAAGAGCACTTCGGATTCTCTTTTTCGCACTTGAGATAGTTTGTCCGCTTAAATATATTGGAGAAATTCTTTCAAGCTTAATGTAGCCACTTGTGTTTATTGAAGAAATATAAGTGTTTTCTGAAGCCCCCCATATGTTAACAGTTATCTCATCTCCTGGCCCAAGCTGATAAGTTGAAGGTGTCGCTATGTTAAGTTGAGGGCTATTATTGGGCTCTTTTGTATAACTTTGATCAGCTGATGAAAAAAAGTCCATGCCAAAAATTGGTAATGAAATTTTATCCTTAGGCTGGTTAATTAGCTCAGGCTTTTTGGACTCTTCCATTATCCCAAAAATTGATGAAAGCTCGTTTTCAACAGTTAAACTTTCCGACTTGTCTTTCGATTTAGAATCTAAAGCTTTTATTCTTCTCTCAAAATTTTGAATATCAGACTCGCTTGCACCCCTTGCTCTTGCCAAGATTTTTAGTTGGTTTAAGGAATAGCCCTCACCCTTAGCCCTGTTCCAATAAGCAAGCAGTTGATCATCCGTCATTTTGTCTAGCTGGAGAGATAATTCAGCTGGGTTGACTTGTTTAGATAAAACGTTTGGTTTCTGCCCAGATGCGCTATAGCATAATAACAGTAAAAATAAAAATGCAATTTTTTTCATATAATTTTTTTCATGGCTTCGCCCTGTGACTTACATGAAATTATTAAGGCAAAACATTAATTTAGGCTTTCAATCAGCCAAGCTGAGCCTTGAATCGGACAATAAAAGCTTCACTTTCAGTTTGTTTAGTAATAAAACTATACTTTTATTGTCGATTGATTCTACAACACCACTATTGTTCGTAAATGGCCCGCTTTGAATTTTAACAAAACTTCCAGACGAAATCTTTTTTTGATCAATTGTTCCATGTTTAACAGTGTTTTTTAATAACTCCATTTCATCATTTGAAATCTCCACAATCTTTCCATCAAACCTAACAACACTCCCAATAAATGGATTAACATTAATTAGCTCATAATCAAGCGAGTTGGTTTCAAAAAAGACATATCCACCAATTGCAGGTTTCTTGGTAATTTTTTTTCTGTCAGACCATTGCCTAACTTCTTCAAAAGTAGGAACATATGCATTTATTCCTATTATTTCAAAATAGCTCAAAGCCTTAAACTCACATCGGGGTTTTGTATATGCAACAAACCAAGCCATTTTTTAAATTTTTACAAATATAAAAAATATTATTAAATATAAAACCAACTGTTCACTTATTGGTATTATATTTTATATTTAAATATAAAAACCTGATAATCATCATTTTAAATGTTCATTTTTTGTTATTACAAAATAAAATAATTTTTCAAGTATATTAAAAAAGGAAATTTTAAATTTACGAAATGAATATACTAATATTAGGCTCAGGAGCAAGAGAGCATGCTTTTGCTTGGAAGATTAGTCGCTCAAATAAATTGAATAAATTATACGTTGCACCAGGCAATGCCGGTACAGCCCTAATTGCTAAGAATTTAGATATTGATATTACGGAATTCACTGCAATAAAGAATCAGATAATAGATTTAAATATAAGTTTAGTTCTAGTAGGCCCTGAAATTCCTTTAATAAATGGTATAGTAAATTTTCTTAAAAATGATCCATCTCTAGAACATCTCAAAGTCATAGGTCCCACCCAAAAAGGGGCACAACTTGAGGGGAGTAAAGATTTTTCTAAAGAGTTTATGTTTAGAAATAACATTCCTACAGCTCCATACAGAACCTTTGATAAAACCTCTTTGTCAGAAGGCCTGGACTATTTATCAAATATAAATCCGCCATATGTTTTAAAAGCTGATGGCCCAGCCGCAGGAAAAGGCGTATTAATCCTTGAAAACCTTGATAAAGCTAAAGAGGAGCTGACTAACATGATAATTAACGATAAATTTGGATCCTCTGGCTCAAGGGTTGTAATTGAGGGATTTTTACAAGGAATAGAAATGTCTTGTTTTGTTCTTGTTGATAATAAAAATTATATAATCCTGCCGTCAGCAAAAGATTACAAAAGAATTGGTGCAGGAGACACAGGTCTAAACACAGGTGGTATGGGCTCTATATCTCCAGTAGCTTTTGCAGATAAAGAGTTTAATAGAAAAATTGAGAACAGAATAATCAAACCAACAGTTAATGGGATAATTAAAGAAAAATTAAACTACGTCGGCTTTTTGTTCATAGGTATTATAAAAGTTGGTAATGATCCCTACGTGATTGAGTATAATGTGAGAATGGGAGATCCAGAAACACAAGTTGTTTTACCAAGAATAAAAAATGATTTTTTAGATTTGTTGATTTCTACAGTTAACTGTAGTCTAGATTCCGTTGTTATGGAAATTGATAAAAAATCTTATGTTAATGTTGTTCTTGCATCAGGCGGCTATCCAGAAAAATACGAAAAGGGTAAAATAGTTTCTGGTTTAAACGACTTTAAAGACACAATTATATTTCATGCCGGAACGAAGAATGTAGATGATAAAATAAAAACAAGTGGTGGAAGAGTTTTGTCAGTTGTTTCGAGTTCAAGTGAGTTCAGGTCTGCACTACAAAAAAGCTATGCAGTGGCAGAAAATATCAAATTCAAAGACAAGTATTTTAGACCAGATATAGGCTTTGATTTATAAAAATGAGTGTGCGGTTTGGTCAGTGTCTTCTTCATCCCTTTTTGAAAATCCAATCAGTTGAATAGTCCAATAAGTAAGTGCAGATGAAATGATACCCATAAACATGAAGTTAACAGAGTTTGACAAAAACCAATTTTTAAGCTCCAAAAGCCTGAGGAAGTCGAGAGGGATAAATAGTATCTCAACAAATAAATAATCAATAAAATAAAAGAATTCAGTCATATTATTTTCTGTAAAAATAACATATTCAAAAGTATAATACAATATAATTTGTTGAATTTATATATCTAATATTAATTATATTTATAGAAAATATGTTTAGTAAAACTTGCTTGAGCGTTTTCAAAAAAAGTATTAATGATTATCACATTAAAGATGATATTTCTCAGAGCTCTGATAACCCCTTTAATAAAAATCAAATCGAATTTTTATTGTACCAAAAAAATTGGATTGATACAGTTCAGTGGCATTTAGAGGACATGATAAGAGATCCAAGTATTGACCCTGTCGAAGCGTTAAAAATAAAAAGAACAATTGACAGTTCAAATCAAAGAAGGACAGATCTAGTTGAATATATTGACAGTTTTTTTTTAAAAAAATACAAAAAAGTTAAAATTCAAAGCAATGCAACTTTTAACACCGAAAGCCCTGCTTGGGCAGTTGACAGGCTTTCGATTCTCGCATTAAAAATTTATCACATGAGAAAAGAGACCGAAAGGAAAGATGTAGATCAAAAGCATATAAAAAGTTGTGTAGAAAAACTAGACGTATTAAATCAACAAAACAAAGACTTGTGTACTTCAATTGATGAATTAATTATTGATATTGAAAATGGCCAAAAATATATGAAAACTTACAAGCAAATGAAGATGTATAATGATGAAGACTTGAACCCGGTTTTATATAAAACCAAGAAATAAAATGCAGCATATATTAATATTGAGATTTTCCTCAATGGGAGATGTTGCAATGACTGTCCCAGTTATTAGATGCTTGAGGGATTCCTACCCAGATTATAAAATTACTTTTGTATCAAATAAAAGTTATAAACCTATTTTTGAAGAATTCTCAAATCTCAATTTTTTCGAAGTAGATTTTAAATACAAGTATCGGGGATTATCGGGTTTATACAAACTATTTAAAGATTTAAAAAAACTTCAACCCACCAAAATTGCAGACCTGCACTCTGTAATGAGAACACATGTGCTAAATTTCTTATTTAGATTTAATCTTTACAAAGTTAAAAGTCTTGATAAGCAAAGATCTCAAAGAAAGAAATTGTTCAGAAAAAAAAATAAGATTTTAAATCCACTAACCCCAAATCAATATAAATACTGTGAGGTTTTTAATAATCTGGGGATGAATATAGATTTATCCAATCATCGATTTACAAGTCCAATTCAAATAGGACTTGAAACTCAAAATAAAATTAATGACTTGGATACAAAACTTAAATGGGTTGGTATTGCTCCTTTTGCATCATTCCAAGGCAAAGTATATCCTTTGGATCTGACACAAAAATTAATTTCTTTTTTACAGCAAGAACATATAGTTTTCCTTTTTGGTTCTGGAGAGTATGAAATAAGTAAGTTAGAAGTTTGGTCAAAGGCTTATAAAAATGTTTTTGCCTCATCTGAACTGCCATCCTTAAAAAATGAGCTTGAAATAATTTCCAACCTGGATTTAATGATCTCAATGGATTCTGCCAATGGTCATCTTGCAGCTAACTACAATGTTCCGGTAATTACTTTATGGGGGCTAACTCATCCATTTGGAGGGTTCTCTCCATTTTTAGCAGAACCAAAAAACATGTTTACTTCTGACAGAGAGAGGTATCCTAAAACACCTACTTCCGCTTATGGCAAGAAAATGCCTAAAGGCTATGAAGATGTAATGAGGACAATTGACAGTAACGAAGTTATTGCTAGGAGCTTAGAGATCTTGAGCAAAAACTAAACATCATCAAAATCAATGGATATGTTTTTTGAAGTAGGAATTGCTTGACAAGCCAATGTTAACCCATCTGAGATTTCACCTTCAGAAAGAACATTGTTTATGGTCATTTTTGCTGAACCTTCAGTAATTTTACCTATGCAAGATGAGCAGACCCCACCTTGACAAGAATAAGGTATATCGATATTATTTTCTAACGCAGCATCTAATATTGTCATCCCTTTGGGAATAGTAATTTCAAAATCTTCAAAATCACAAATTATTTTTGCAGTGATTTTGTCAACCTTTTGATCTTGCTCAATGTTGTCTTTCTCCTCCGAAAAGAAAAGTTCAAATAAAATATCTTTCTCATTGTAACCCAATGTTTTCAAAGTTTCTACAGAGTCAATTGTCAACTTTTCAGGACCGCAAATTAGAAATTTATTAATCTTAATATTGAGATATTTTTTTATACAAAAATTAATAAATGATGAATCAATTCTTCCAAATTCGCTATCGGAGTTGTTTTCTTGGCTAAATATTTTATGGCAATAAAATCTGTTTTTATAAGATTGTTCAAGCTGAGCAATTTCTTCAAAAAACATGGTTTCATTTTTGGATTTGTTCCCATACAATAATATGAACTTACTATCTTGATTTGATTCTAAAGTATCATGAATAATAGAAAGTATGGGAGTAATACCACTGCCTGCTGCAATTCCCATTAAAACATTTTCCAAGTGAGGATCCTTAATTGTAAATCTTCCAGTTGGCAGTGAAACTTCCATAACATCAGTGATCATTAAATTATGTACTGCATGGTTTGAAAAAATTCCATTGGGAATAGCTTTTACACCAATTTTTAGCTTGCCTGAGCTTGGAGCACTACAAATGGAATAGGATCTTACAACTTCTTCACCATCAATTATAGTTTTAATCGTAATATATTGACCGGCTTTATACTTGTATTTAGGTTTTAGATTTTTTGAAATATCAAAAACAATTGAAACCGATTTATCAGTTTCATTATTTATTTTTTTTACACTCAATGTATTAAATTCTGGCAAATCAAATAATTGTAACCGCAAAAATAAAAATACTTTTTAAACAGGCCGCATACTGTAAAGAATGTATATTTGTATTATGTTTTTAAAGTTCTCTTACTTACAATGGAAATCTTTTTTTAGGGGAGAAGATGTTGGAGTGAATGTTATGACCAAAGTTTTTAAGTGGTTTTGGATCGTTTATTTTGCTTTTATGGCACCGCTTCTAGGGTTTATAACAACCTTTTCACTTAAAGAAAATGGCATTGAAGACCCTTTTATTTTCATAAATAAAAATCTAATTTATGTTTTAATTTATTGGATTGTTATAAGATATTTCATTCAAAAGATTCCTGTTATATCCATTCGTTCATTGCTTTTGAGCCCAATTCCCAAGTCCAAAATTGTCAGATATGCTTTAAATAAAACTATTTTTTCTTTTTTTAATATTGTTATAATTCTCTATTTAATAACTCTTAATGGAACACTGTATGCTGATGGTCACTCTGTTTATAATTTAGTGGGGTGGAATTTAATGTTACTGTCCTTAACATACATTACAAACTATTTAAATTTTTTACTAGAAAATAAAGACAAATTACTATATTCTTTTGGAGCGTTTTTAGCAATAATTAAGATCCTTGAATATTACTCTATATTTGATTTTACAATATACACTCAACCTTTATTTTACTCATTTTATACCTACCCGTATTTGTCCATAGCCCCGATGTTTCTTTTAATTTATTTATACACCTATGTATTTAAATTTTTTAGAAATGGTCTTTGTATTGATTCAGGTCTAAAACCCAAGGTAGAAACTTCAGATGTTGAAAATTTTGAATGGGCAGATAGGCTTGGAGATATGGCAGTTTTTATAAAAAACGATTTACGATTGATTAAAAGGTCCAAGCGAGCAAGAGGAACAGTAATTGGGGGTGCTTTTTTTCTTTTGTATGGGTTTCTGTTTTATTGGCAGCAAGATATATGGCCTGTATTTGTGGAGTTTTTTGGATATTTATTTGTTTCTGGGGGCTTTTTATTTATGTTCGGATCTTTTGTTCCAAGCTGGGACAGTCAATACTACAATTTAATGATGTGTCAAAATATACCCTACATTAACTATATCAAATCAAAATGGCTTTTAGTAGTAATAGCAACCGTTGTATCTACAATTTTAGGTTGTATTATGTATTCATTTATTGGCTTCGAAGCAGTATGTGCGGTTATCGCAGGAGGATTATACAACACTGGAGTTAACGGCTATTTAACACTATGGGCAGGAGCCTATACCAAAACACCAATTGACCTGAACTCTGCAGCAAACGCTTTTGGAGATGTTAAGGCAATCAATGCTAAGACCCTCCTTATCAGTATTCCTCAAATGATACTTCCGGTTGTTTTATTTGCGTTCTGTAACAGTTATTATGGGTGGTTAAACGGTTGTGCTGCGGTGGCTTCTATAGGAATTTTAGGTATCCTTTTTAAAGACCTTGTATTTAAATTGATACTCCATGCTTACAAGTCTGAGAAATATTCAACGATTAAAGCATATAATAAAAATTAATTTTATGATTGAATTAAATAACGTAACAAAAAAATATTCAAAAGACACAGTACTTGATGTTTTAAAACTCGACATACCTGAAGGTCAAACATTTGGTTTAGTTGGGAACAATGGTGCAGGAAAAACAACTCTTTTCAGCTGTCTGCTTGATCTTGTAAAACCCACAACAGGAAAAATAATCAACAATGGTATAGATGTTAAACAGAACGAGGAATGGAAAAAGTTTACTACAGCTTTTTTGGATGAAAGCTTTTTAATTGGATATTTACTTCCTGAAGAATATTTTTATTTTATTGGAGAATTGAGGGGACTTAGAAGAAAAGAAATCGATGATTTTCTGTTAAAATTTGAAGAGTTTTTTAATGGAGAAATTATTGGCAAGAAAAAATACCTTAGAGATTTATCAAAGGGTAATCAGAAAAAAGCAGGAATTGTTGCTGCCTTAATTGGTAATCCCAAAGTAGTTGTTTTAGATGAACCGTTTGCAAATCTTGATCCCTCAACGCAGATAAGATTGAAACAAATTATAAAAGAATTATCTTCTAGTGGAACTACAGTTCTTGTTTCTAGTCACGACCTTCAAGATGTTACAGAGGTCTGTAAAAGAATTGTTTTGCTGGAAAAAGGCAAAGTAATCAATGATATAAATACTTCAAGCAAGACCTTAAAGGAATTAGAGTCTTATTTCAAAAGCTAAATACTATATTAACTTATTTTTAATTTAGTACAATAATTTTGTCTATTCTGGGTTTAATTATTACTAGATAATTTTTTTGTTTGAAAAAACTTTTTTACATAATTATATTTTTTTGTCTATTGAGTTGTTCTACAACAAAAAACCGCTCAATAAACAAAGCGTACCATTCAATGGTCTCGAGTTACAATGTTCTTTTTAATGGCTCAAGTTCAGTTGAAGAGGGAATTCAAGAAGAGTACAGTGAAACAAAGGAGGATTATTGGGATATTTTACCCATTGAAAAAATTAAATTATCTGATGACATTATAACTGTTGACGGAATAAACAACAAAAATTTTTTATTAGGGGAAGAAAAGGCCGCAAAGACAATTCAAAAACATTCCATGCTAATTGGCGGGAATCAAGAAAACCGCAAAATATCTAATGCTTATTTTCTACTGGGAAAGGCCAGGTACTTAGATCAAAGATTTGTTCCTGCAATTGATGCGTTTAACCAAGTAAAAAAACAAAAGTCTACACCCTTTCAAATAAATCAAGCATCTATATGGATTGCAAAATGCAATATTAGATTAGAGCAGGAAGCCTTAGCAATTAAAGGCTTAAAAAACTTACTAAAAGATGAAAATTTAAATCAGAAAAATATCTCTTCCTCTAATGCAGTTATATCTATGGCTTACATGCAATTAGAAGACTATGAGAATGCTGAAAAATTTCTAATATTGGCTGCTACAAATGAAAACAATATTTTAAACAAGTCACGATATATGTTCATTGTTGGACAGTTATTGGAAAAACGCTTAAAGTATGATTCTGCTAATGTGTACTTTAAAAAAGTTTCAGAGTTGAAAAGAAAAATTCCAAGAGAATTATATATTAATTCTAAGCTTAAAAATATTATTTATGATTCTATTGATTTTGAACTCAAGAAAAAACAAATTTTCAAAATGCTTGATAATTATGAAAACGAAGAGTTTTTAGACAAGGTTTATTTTAATTATTCAACCCTTCTTTTTTCAATTGACTCACTCAATACAGGTGAAAAATATTTAAACAAGTCAATTAAAAACAACACAGACAAAAAGCTTTTATTCAGGGCGTATAATAAGCTTGCAAATAGATACTATGAAAAACTTGATTATGTGAAATCTAAAAAATATTTAGACAGTGCTCTTCAAAATTTAGATAAAAAATCCAAAAAATATTGGGAGATAGAAAGGCAGCAAAAAGGTTTAGATAAAATTGTAGAGCTTGAAGAAAAAATAGAGCTATGTGATAGCTTAATTAAGATTTCTGGATACGACAGCAAAAAATTAAATGAAATTTTAATGAAGACAGAAGTCAAAAGGAGGTATAAAAAACCTACGGAAATGAGTGATTTAAGAAACTCGAACTTTTCTTCAAATAACTTGAGCAAAAGCAATTTTTATTTTTATAATACTGATTTAGTGGAACTAGGTAAAAAATCGTTTAAATCAAATTGGGGTATAAGAAAAAGAGAAACATATTGGAGAGTTTCAAATGCAGTTTCAGAAATAATGAACTCCAAATTAATAATTAGCGAAGACAGGGCAGTAGAAAAAAAAGAAATTGCTTTAAAAGTTGACGAAAGCCTTATTTCTTTAGTTCCCAGAGAGCAAGAACAAAAAGACAGTATAATTTATGTTAGGAATAAATCCATAATTAATTTAGCAGAATTGTATTTTATTAAATATTCTGATTCAAGAACGGCATTAAGTAAATTAAATAAGCTTGTTGGCTTTGAACTTGATGAAGGGATGGACTCAAACGCAAAGTATTTAATGTATAAAATATATGTAAAATCTGATAAACTCAGAGCAAATGAAATAAGAGATGAAATAATTCTGAAATATCCTGAAAGTAAATTTGCAAAAATTCTTAAAAACCCAAATAATCTAAAAATTGAAAAAGAATTTTTAATTCAAAGGTTAGATTCACTTCAAACCTTTTTTAATCAGAGAAAATTTAAATCCGTGATTGATGCAGTTAATATTGAGGTAACTTATATTGATGACGTAGATGTTTTGGTAGACTATGAATTGCTCAAAGCGGAATCCATAGGTAGACTTGAGGGTATTTTAAGCTATCAGGAGGAATTAAAAAAGCTTAATAAAAATTATCCCAATAGCTACAAAAGCGAAGAAATTAACAACATAATAAATCAAATAAACAGGAAATGGAAAAATGAACCTAAGCTGGAGAAGTCTGGTATTTTTTTTCTGATTTTTCAAATTGCTTCAGACAAACCTCCACAAAAATATATTGATGAATTAAAAAGCACTTTAAACATTAAAAATAAAGTCTTGTTTCAAGAATACAATTATGATTATAATTTAATCGTTGTAAAGGGATTTGAAAACAAGGATAGCGCTGAGGAAATCATAACTGATATTCAAAAAAACAGCGAGTTATTTAGACTAATAAATAATTTTGTAGTTTTGTCTTCCCAATATAAAAACATGCTGATATACAAGACATTAGAAAAAAATTAAATTAAAACCTTATGGCATTCAGCTTAACAAATAAAACAACAATGCAACAATCAAATGAACCAAATAAAATAGATATAATAGAAAAAACAACAAAAATCAGCGGTGATATCAGCTCTAAAGCTGATTTTAGAATTGATGGTTTTGTTCAAGGAACTATAATCACTACTGGAAAAGTTGTTATTGGCGAGGAGGGGAAAGTAACAGGCAAGATAACATGTTCTAATTCAGATATAGCTGGAAATGTTGATGGTGATCTAGATATTTCAGGCATTCTTTCACTTAAATCCTCAGCTCTAGTCAAAGGCAATGTTTTGGCTGGTAAACTGGCAGTAGAAGCAGGAGCAAATGTTGATGCATCTATTTCAATGAAAGGGTCAAAAAAAATGAAAGCTTTAACCTCCGACGAAAAAGATGCCCCAGCAGAAAAAACAGCCTAATTCCTATAAGATTTTAGCTATTAACACTTTTCAAATGGGGATAAGCATTTTCCTGTTTGTCCAAATCGGAAAGTATTTAGATGATAAGTTTGGTTATGATGAAACACTTAAAATTATCTTTTCAATAATTGGTTTTATAGTAGGGTTTATTTTAAGTTATAAAACGATTAAAAAAAATTAACAAACAGTCTTAATAATTTTACCAAATACTTTAGATTTTTGTTTTTATTTTGATCAATTAAGTTTAACTTTGGCGGATTAATTTTTATTCATTGTTAAGGATTAATTTGTAAATGACTCCTAAATATTTTCTTTTATTATTTTTCACACTTACTATAAGCAATTTTAACTTAGCTAGTCCGGTTATTTTGAATGAAAAAGAGAGTGGAGATATAAAATCAAATATTAAGGAATTTATTTTTCACCACCTAAAAGACTCCCACAGTTTTGGAATAACTTCTTATAAAAATGAATCTGGAGAAAAGGTATATATTGAAGTACCGCTTCCAGTAATTCTATATGACAATGGCTTTAACTTTTTTATGTCTTCAGATTTTAAACACGGAAAAAAAACTGTTAAAAGTGGAGAACAATTTTATAGACTAAACTACGATAACAATCGTATTTATAAGACAAATAAAAATGGCGAAATTAATTTAAATGAAAACAACGAAATTATAAATGAAAAACCAATTGATTTTTCTATTACAAAAAATGTTGTAGTAATAATTTTCACAGCCCTTTTCATGTTTTGGCTTTTCACAGGCTTGGCAAAGTCTTACAAAAAAAATAATGCAATAGCTACTGGGTTTGGGAGGTTTTTTGAACCTATTGTTCTTTATGTTCGTGATGAAATTGCACGGCCCAACATTGGAGAAAAGCATTACAGAAAATATATGAGTTATTTGTTAACTATTTTCTTCTTTGTATTATTTTTAAATTTATTTGGACTTACTCCTATAGGGATCAACGTTACAGGCAATATAGCGATAACATTTTCACTAGCTCTTTTAACATTCATTATTACAAATCTTACTGCAAACAAAAACTATTGGATGCATATTTTTTGGATGCCAGGCGTGCCAAAGCCAATAAGACTAATTTTGGCGCCAATTGAAGTTTTGGGAGTTTTTATCAAACCGCTTACCCTCATGATCAGACTTTATGCAAATATGCAAGGAGGACATATTGTGATTATGAGTATAATTGGGCTAATGTTTATATTTTACAGTTGGATTGGCAGTTCGCTTTCACTTGTATTAGCCTTTTTACTAATGATTATTGAGCTTTTTGTTGCACTATTACAAGCGTATATTTTTACTATACTTTCTGCTTTGTATTTTGGATTTGCAAACGAGGAGCACGAGCATTAAAATTAAATTATGTTAAATTAAATTAAATTTTTATTATGGAAATACCAGCAATTATCGGCGCAGGACTTTGCGCAATCGGAGTCGGAATAGGAATCGGCTTAACAGGAAAAGGTGCTATGGAGGCAATTGGAAGGCAGCCTGACGCATATGGAAAAATTCAGACACTTACTCTTATTTTGGCGGCCTTGGCTGAAGGGTTTGGTTTCGTAGCCTTGTTCGCGGCATAAATTAAAGCTAACAGTACTATTCCATCATACATGATGGGTAGTGCTAATTTTTATTTATTATGGAAAAATTATTAGAAGAATTTTCGATCGGACTATTTTTTTGGCAAACCCTAATTTTCATTTCATTAATTTTTTTACTTAAAAAATTCGCATGGAAGCCTATTTTGGAAGCAATAAACGAAAGAGAAGATGGTATTAAAAATGCCTTAGAATCTGCTGAACAAGCTAGAAAAGAAATGGCCTCTTTAAAGTCAGATAATGAGGAAACATTAAAAAAAGCCAGGGCAGAAAGAGACAGTTTATTAAAGGAGGCTCGCGAGATAAAGCAAAGACTGATTGATGATGCTAAAAATGAGGCTAATGTTGAAGCTAAGAAACTAATTAGTCAAGCTCAAGAAACTATCAAAAGCGAAAAGAATGCTGCAGTTTTAGATTTAAAAAAGCAAGTAGCCAATTTATCAGTTGATATTGCTGAAAAAGTGTTAAAAGAAAAGATGTCTAATGATAAAGAACAAATGAATTTACTCAATGAACTAGTAAAAGATATTAAAATTAAATGAAACCAACTAGAGCTGCGATTAGATATGCCAGAGCCCTTGTACTAGAAGCGAGCGAACAAGATTGTCTTGAAAAAATAAATGAAGACATGGAGCTAATCAAAAATACTTTTGAAAACAATATTGATTTGAAACATATGGTGGAGAGCCTAGTTATCAAAAACAGTATTAAGCAAAGCTCTCTAAAGCTTATTTTTAAAGATGTAAACAGTCTAAGCTTAAAACTAATAAACGTACTTTTTGAAAACAATAGGTTAGCTATCATTGATTCCGTTGCTAACAAATTTATTGAGCAGTTCAAACAAATTAAGGGCTTACAATCAGCTACAGTCACATCTGCAGTTCCTTTAAGCTCAGAGGTGGAGAAAGAAATTTTAAATAAAATATCGTCTATAACAAATAAGAAAACAACATTAATTAAAAAAGTAGATAAAAGTTTGATTGGTGGATTTATAGTTAGGCTAGGAGACTTTCAATTTAATGCAAGTTTTAAAAACAAATTAAAAAATATTAAACAGGAATTTAATAAAAACACAAACCTATTAACAACATAAATTATGGCAGAAATAAAGCCTGCTGAAGTATCAGCAATATTAAAGCAACAATTAACTGGTCTAGATGATTCAGCAACATTAGATGAAGTAGGTACAGTTTTGCAAGTAGGAGATGGAATTGCAAGGGTATATGGCCTTTCAAATGTTCAATATGGCGAGTTAGTTCAATTCGACTCTGGCTTAGAAGGAATTGTTTTAAACCTGGAAGAAGATAATGTAGGGGTAGTTTTACTTGGCCCATCAAAAGAAATAAAAGAAGGTGATACTGTGAAACGTACACAAAGAATTGCTTCAATTAAAGTTGGAGAACAAATAGTTGGAAGAGTTGTTGATGCGTTAGGAAAACCCATTGACGGTAAAGGGAATTTGCAAGGAGATCTCTTTGAAATGCCATTGGAAAGAAAAGCACCAGGAGTAATTTTTAGACAGCCAGTGAATGAACCTTTACAAACTGGAATTAAATCTGTGGACGCAATGATTCCTATTGGACGTGGTCAAAGAGAACTTGTAATTGGCGATAGGCAAACCGGGAAAACAACTGTTTGTATAGACACAATTTTAAATCAAAAAGAATTTTATGATGCTGGAGAGCCTGTATATTGTATTTACGTCGCTATTGGTCAAAAGGCGTCAACAGTAGCTGGGATAGCTAAGACCTTGGAAGACAAAGGTGCAATGGCTTATACCACAATTGTTGCAGCTAATGCTTCAGATCCTGCTCCAATGCAAGTGTATGCCCCCTTTGCAGGAGCTGCAATTGGTGAGTTCTTTAGAGATACCGGCAGACCTGCACTTATAATTTATGATGATCTATCAAAGCAGGCTGTTGCATATCGTGAGGTCTCACTTCTATTGAGAAGGCCACCCGGAAGAGAAGCTTATCCTGGGGATGTGTTTTATCTTCACTCCAGATTGCTTGAAAGAGCATCCAAAGTAATATCAGATAATGATATAGCTAAAGACATGAATGACTTGCCAAGCTCGCTTAAGCCAATTGTTAAAGGTGGAGGCTCACTGACCGCTTTACCGATAATTGAGACCCAAGCAGGTGACGTTTCTGCCTACATTCCAACGAATGTTATTTCAATCACTGATGGGCAAATATTTTTAGAATCAAATCTTTTTAATTCTGGAGTAAGACCTGCAATAAATGTAGGAATATCTGTATCCAGAGTTGGGGGTTCGGCCCAAATAAAGTCAATGAAAAAAGTTTCAGGAACCTTGAAATTGGATCAAGCACAGTTTAGAGAACTGGAAGCATTTGCAAAATTTGGATCAGACTTAGATGATGCCACTATGAGTGTTATTGAGAAAGGAAAAAGAAATGTGGAGATTTTAAAGCAATCTCAAAACGATCCTTTTACCGTTCAAGATCAGGTTGCTATAATCTTTGCTGGTTCTAAAAATTTATTAAAAAATGTCCCTGTAGATAAGGTAAAGGAGTTTGAAAAAAAATATATAGAATTTTTAAATTTAAAACACAAGAAAACTATGCAAACTATCAAGTCAGGAAAATTAACTGATGATGTGGTAAGCGTTTTATCCAAAGTAGCAGAGGATTTAAGTTCAACATATTAATATAAATGGCTAACCTTAAAGAAATTAGAAATAGAATAAGCTCAGTCTCATCGACGATGCAGATCACTAGCGCGATGAAAATGGTTTCTGCTGCAAAACTGAAAAAAGCTCAAGATGCTATTATTGCAATGAGACCTTACTCTGAAAAACTTTCTGATCTTATGAAAGGATTGAGTGGATCTTCTGACGATGACAGATTTACAGAAAATAGAGATTTAAAAAATATTTTAATTGTCGCAATAAGTTCTAATAGAGGTTTATGCGGGGCATTCAATGCAAATGTCCTTAAGCAAATAGCAATTTTTAAATCTCATCAGAATTTGGAAAATTCTAATATTGATTACGTTACAATTGGAAAAAAGATGAATGATTCATTATCAAAAAATGATAACGTAATATTAAATGAAAGTAGCCTTTTCGATGATTTAAACTATGAAAATGTTTCGGTTATCACAGAAAAATTAATCACACTTTTTATAGAAAAAAAATATGATCACATTGAAATTGTTTACAACAGTTTTAAAAATGCTGCTACTCAAATAATAAAGTCTGAACAATTTCTTCCAATCGTCCAGGACGAAAGTGCAAATTCTCAAAATTCAAATTTTATTTTTGAACCTTCGCAAGAATCCATAGTTAATACACTTATACCTAAATCTTTAAAAATACAACTATTTAAAGCAGTTAGAGACTCATTTGCAAGCGAACATGGAGCACGAATGACGGCAATGCACAAGGCCACGGATAATGCTTCTGAGTTGAGGGATGAATTAAAATTAACTTATAACAAAGCAAGGCAGGCATCCATTACCAATGAAATTTTAGAAATAGTTGGAGGGGCAGAAGCTTTGAACAATTAAATTTTAAGTAATTTTATCAAAACTTAATTAGGATGATTATCAAAATTGTCAATAAGTCTAATAATCCAATTCCTAAATATGAATCCGACAGCTCAGCTGGGATGGACATCAGGGCTTTTATAAAACAATCAATCATAATAAAACCTATGGAAAGGGTTCTTATAAAAACAGGACTCTTTATTGAGCTGCCAAAAACAATTGAAGCACAAGTCAGACCAAGAAGCGGTTTAGCCCTTAAACATGGTATTACCGTTTTGAATTCGCCTGGCACAATAGATGCAGACTACAGAGGTGAAATTGGAGTTATTTTAATTAACTTGTCAAATAAAAATTTTACTGTTGAATCAGGTGACAGAATTGCACAACTTGTGATTTCCAAGCATGAGTCTATTGATTGGGAACTTAGGACTCAATTAGGCAGTTCTCAAAGAGGAATATCGGGTTTTGGTAGTACGGGTTTAAAATAATTTTATGAAAATAATCATTCCTATGGCGGGTAGAGGTTCAAGGCTAAGGCCCCAAACCTTGGTGGTGCCCAAGCCTTTGATTCCTGTTGCTGGAAAGCCAATTCTAGAACAATTAATCAATGACGTGGTACAATTAATAAATGGGCCTGTAAGTGAGATGATATTTATTATTGGCCCTTCAATATTTTTTGATAAAAAAATTACAAATCAATTAAAAAAAATTGCTGAGAAATATGATTCAAAAGCTATAATTTGTAGACAGTTAAAACCGCTAGGAACTGGCCATGCAGTTATGTGTGCGCAAAAACATTTAAAAGGTAAAGCATTTGTAATTTACCCGGACA
>MDTC01100004.1_pt1 | contig 42373 bp, 15 predicted proteins | sample 811181 | NCBI WGS metagenome assembly MDTC01 (sample SAMN05326644, study PRJNA326480) | marine metagenome | isolation source: seawater | place: Pacific Ocean: North | collected 2011
CACTATGTAACACCTACTGGGCAGTCACTAAGTATCACTGAGGGCAGTTAAATTTGCCCCCCTAAATGTTAAAAACGGCGACTACCCTAACCTACAAAGGTTCCCCAGAGCGATCGGTATATTATTTCAATAAAGTTTTCCACAGGTTTTAAAAAATTTTCTGAGGTGTAAAATGGACTCCAAGACCCGCGTAGAGAGACAAGACACACGTGTATGGGCAATAGAGCAATTATTGATCTTGGAGGGGTTTCTAGACCCTCGTATGTACGAATGCGCTGACTACTATGCGTCTTCGTATGCTTCTCAAATTCGTGAAGATCTATATACACTATGGACTGAGTGGAAAAACGATAATCCAAGCAGAAATCCGCAGGTAATTAATCGACTGTAGCAGCATGTCCCATAGATTCACAACCAGATTAGAAGAAGACGATTTCGGAGATCTTATACTCACGATACCATATGAAGTATGTGAGGAACTTGGTTGGGACATTGGGACCGAACTAGATTACGACATTACTGAAGACGGTACAGCATTTACATTACGCAAAGCAAACGATGAGTGAAGAGAAAATTGATTATCTAAGAGATAACGATGAAGCACATCAGGTTATCAATATGTGTTTGCAACAGATTGGAGAGCGTCTAGCGGCACTTGAGCAGTTTGTACAAGGTATTCCCTTACAGGATGTAACCAAGATCATGTACAAACCAGATGGGTACGAGGAATATTTGGATACTAAACAAAACTTTGATGAAATTTACCGACGATTGGAGGAATTGAAGGGTGGGGTGTAAAAACCAAGGCGATGTATGTGAGACAGCAAACCATTGTCAGCAATTTGTACCACTTGCTGCTGATCAAAAGGTAAGTGTAGAGTTTACAGAATACCCTGTACCTGATTTACGCAATAGTAATATCAACTTCAATATGCCACGCAGAGATGGCATTGCTGTGATGTATCCCAGTATCGGAGTAAGTACGAACACACGTACTGGGGGAACACCCAGTTCTGCCGCGATATGTGGTAAAGCATCTCGTACTGTGAGTTGTTTTGATGCAGACGAGTATTACTATGGGTATCAACCGAATGAACTATCATTTGATTTGATGTTCTCGGATCGTTTCTTTGCATATCTGTATGATACATCAGATGATGCTGGTCACGTTGGTATTGCTTGCTATTACTTGCAGACTCGTACTGATGCAACTGCTGGGGGAACACCTGATCCTATATCTGGTCAACCCGATCCACCAGATCAAACAGCAGAATCAACTGTTTGCAAACCTTGCACGGCATTTAGTTGTGCTCCTGCCAAGACTAATCTAACATACACAGTACCTGAGGGTAATATTACTGGCGATCCCGACGCGCCGCATCCCACACTCTATGGTATTGGCACAGACACAAACAAATTGTGTTTCTCCTATGTCTCGTTAAGTACCACATTACCTAATGGTGTCACTGACCTGGAGATGTCCTATGATGGTGTTACATGGACTGATGTATGGGATGAAGGTCAAGCACAGGGTGTAAACTACGACACGCCCCAAAACCCGTTTACCACGGGCGAGGACCCACTTGAAGATTTCCAGATCTATGATCTAGATAACGGGACGAGCGCCACAGGGTTTCGAGTAAAACTTTCTATCACTGCTATTGCTGATCTAGATGCCCCTGATCCGCCAGGTCCCACGTTCTCTGGTGTAAGATGGCGTATTCTGGAGTTGATGACTCCTGGACAAGGTTATACAGCAGGTACAGTGTTTGATTTATCATTCCCCTATACTGATCAAAACGCTAATGTAGTCAATCTGACTGTAAAACTAAGGATCAAATCAGTTGGACCTATCCAAGCAGTTGGTGGTGCAGCAGGTTTTGACGTGTTGAGGATTGGTGATACCATCAATGGACACACAGTTACACATACATTCCACACTGATCTGGATAATTTTCCGTATCACGTTGTATATCTGGACGGAAATGGTAGTAATTTCACAAAAGACACCAACTATACCTCTAGTCGTAACCATGTAATCAGTGCAAAAGCAGGTTATGGTATCGTCGATAGGGCAATTTTAGTTGGAGTATACGAATTTTTAGATAAATCGACTCAATTTACTACTGCATCGATTTCTCAGAACGCTCCAAACGTCTTCAATGACATTTTTCAACCTGATGTAGACGTAACTATTACTAATGGATCGATTACAGGCACAACAATTAACCTTCCTGGCGTTGGATTAAACAAAGTTCAGGGTGGACAACCTACTTTGGGCATTGCTGGAGACCCTGCAGAGGGTGGAACAAAGGCAGAAGTGGAAGGAACGTTCGTAAATGGTGAGTTGACCGCGATTAAAATCGTAAAAGGAGGTTCTGGATACTCAGCAGACAACCCTCCACAAATTTATGTGAACAATACGGCGTATAGAACGACCCAAAGTACAGAAACTCCTGGTTATGATCCGTCAAAAATTGACAATGCGCTAGAAATTTACGAAAAAATGCCTGACGGACCTGCAAAACCGTCAAAAGAACGCTTAGATAAGATTCGAGCGGCGTATGAACTGCCCCCAACGCAAGTTTCCAACGCTCCAGAACCATCTTTTCTACAAAAACTCGATCCAAAGCGTCTCAGACTCGAAACCATGCCGCAAAAATCGTATTCTAAGGCGGCAGTTGACGAATGGAGAGGAAATGCGGGCACAAATAGCGATGATTCCGAGGATATTTCCAAATTGAACATCCCAGAAGTCATTCAAGACAAACTCAAAGCGCGAAATGAGTATGAATTGAATAATTTGGATGAATTTGGCAAGAAAATTACGCAAGAGACGATTCCTGCTCAACAAACTAAGCGCACATCGATGGTTGAAACGGTCCAAGGACCATTTTCTGACCTTCCAGTTGCCTCAGAGTACACTAAATACATGATAAGACAGTTCAAACCTGATACTACACCCGATGTAAAGATCTCTGTCACCCTAAGTTGTGAGGTTGCTCAAGAAGGTTGTGGACACGTCCCCTGTTCCCCCGTAGGAGAGACAGGAGGCACTACAAACAATGCTGATGGAACTACCACTACAACATCCTACAGCGCCCTTGTAGGACCTCTGGGAGGCGGTTGTCAAAACTGGTCAGCATCAGGCGAGATCGATCTTCTGAATGATATGACTGGCACTACCTTTACATTAGGTCTTGCTATCGGTGAATACGGTAATCCTTACGACGAATAGCACGTATGGCGCACATTAATCAGAACTACGACAACTCAGGACCACAATCTGCCGCACTTTTTATGGGTAAGTGTAGTGGACACGGAAGTGGTGGTGGGGGATCTTGGCATCCTGGACCTGGTGGCGGAACAATTTCACCTTGTGCGTGTGGAAATCTCTCATCTGTGAAGCAAAAAGACTATGCTACGGGTCATGATACGATGGGACAGTGGAAAGCACACCCCCAAAGACCGTATGATGAACCGATTGTTGACAATGTGATTATTAATGGTAAAATACCTATCGTAGACACGGATCTCCTAACGCTACATCCAACTCAATCCAAGTATCAGGCAACCAGAAAAGCGGGTAAGTGCGTAGTTACTTGTCCCACTGATGCATGGTGGTGTCATAAGTATACTGGAAAGGATAATAGTGGCGGACGTGAGTCTGCTTCTGGTCACATTCGTAAATGCTTTGCAAGTACAAAGACCGTTTACATTGGCGGTAAACTTGCAGGTAGAATGGGTGACAAGTTAGGAGACAAGTCTACTACTTTCCCCTGCAGATCAGTTATCTGCGGATCTTCTCCTGATGTTATTATAGGAACTTAATTTATGGCAACACGTTCAAAATCTTTGAGTGGTTCGTTGAATATCGAGACGAAACCCAAAAAGACGAGGCAGGGTGCTGGTCAGCACACCAAATATGCTGCTACATCTAGAAACAAAGCACGCAAGCGTTATAGGGGTCAGGGTAAGTAACTAAATAGTTTTGTTAAATCTCATCATGTAGATGGCATTAAAGACTATTACAAGTGGTGACTTTAAACGATCTCGTGCTTTTACGGATATTTTAATGTCATTCAAACGTAACCCTTTCACAGATGACACAAGCACTGTGAAAAATGATAATGCTATCAAACAGGCGATCAAGAATTTGATTCTTACCACACCTGGAGAGAAACCTTTTCAACCCACCGTTGGTTCAAAGGTCATGGATATGCTCTTTGAACCTCTCGATCCTTTTACTGCAGATGCCGTTAAGGATGAGATCATAAATACAGTTAATCAATATGAACCTAGGGTAGAACTAACAAAAGTTGATGTTACCGCCATTCCTGAAGGTAACAAGTTGAATATCACTCTTGAGTATAGAATCGTAGGGTTACCAATTGTGGAAACAATCGAATTTGTTTTACAGAGACCTGAATAATGCAACCGAATAACCTAACAGCACTAGACTTTGAGGATATCAAGGCGTCTATCAAGTCATATCTGAGAACTCGCACAGAATTCACAGATTATGATTTTGAAGGTTCTGCGTTGTCGTATCTGATCGACACTCTGGCATATAATTCTTATTATAGTGCCTTCAACGCTAACATGGCGATGAACGAGGCATTCCTTACCTCTTCTACTGTTAGAGACAATGTTGTTAACATTGCAAAACTTTTAAACTATACACCCAATTCAGTTACTGCTTCAAAAGGTTGTTTGAAAGTAACTATTCAAACTATTCAAACAAACGGAAGTTATCCTAGTTCAATTACCCTGGCAAAAGGTCCTGTTGCGACTGGGGGTAATTTTATTTGGAACGTTATTAATAATATTACAACAGAAGTTGATACAACTACTGGTATTGCTACATTTGACAACTTGTTAATCTATGAAGGTGCGATTGTTTCCTTCAATTACATCGTAAATACCTTCGCAAAGCAAGAATATACGATTCCTGCTCAGGATGTTGATATTGCAACTCTATCAGTTAAAGTTAGAGCGAATGAATCTGCTACTGCATCAGATCTTTACAGTAGAGTAGAGAATATTACTGGATTGACTGCTACCAGCAGAGCATTCTTCCTCTCTGAAGGTGAGGACATGAGATATCAAGTTAGATTTGGTGATGATAGCGTTGGTAGAGCAGTTACTGACGGTGAAGTCATCACTTTGGAGTATCTGACTACATCTGGTCCAGAAGCAAACGAAGTTCAAAGTTTCTCCTTCATCGGAAATATTACTGACTCGCTTGGAACTTCTTATGGTGCAACAGATGCTACTGTTGTTGTTAAGGAACGCTCCCAGCAGGGCGCTGTAGCAGAGTCGATTGAGTCCATCAAGTACAATGCACCCAGATTCTACTCAGCGCAGTCTAGAGCGGTTACAGCGCAGGATTACGCACTGATTACCAAGAGAGTGTACACCAATGCCGATTCTGTCGTTGCATATGGTGGAGATTCTCTGAATCCTCCTATTTACGGCAAAGTATTCATTGTTGTTAAGACAAAAACTGGTACAACTTTGAATGATATCACTAAAAAGCAGATTGCTAATGATTTGAGGCAATATGCCATGGCATCTATTGATCCTGTCATCATTGACCCAGATAATATCTACATCTACACTAAAGTTTTTGTGTTGTATGATACTGGTAGCGGATCAAATGCATCTACTATCAAAACTAACGTCCAGAATGCTATCAATGACTGGGCATCACAAACACAAATCAATAATTTCAACTCTACCTTCAAGGCACAAGATTATCAGCGAGCGATCACATTAGCAGATTCTGGTATTAGTGACGTTTCTGTTCAAACTTCTCTTTTGAAGTATATTCAACCAAATACAAATCAAACTAACACTTACTGCATCTCTACGGGTAGTCCACTGTACAATAGTGCTCCTAGTCAAGATTCTAGTGACGGATCATGTAAAAAAGAACCTATCTTGCTATCTGGTTCTTTCAGAACAGCAGATCGTCCTGGTATTGATCAGTATTTTGAAGATGATGGATTTGGCGCTCTCAGAACTTACTACAACTCTGGCACCAAGAAAGTATATACAAACAATGCAGCAGGCACAGTAAACTACGATACTGGTGAAATTTGCTTCGGTCCTGTCAATGTCATTGGTGCTGGTGTTAATACAACAAATTCGTCCAATGTAAACATCACAGACACCGTTACTGGCGTTGGTAGTGTTGTCGATCCAAACTTACTGCCTACAGATCTTCAGATTCCTGTATTGTTCATTCCTGCTAACAGTACGACGATTCCTGCATCGACTCCTGGTACTATCATTAACATTATTAATCCTGAAGTAACAGTTTCTCCGATTGGCACAACACCTCCTCCAACAATCCCTCTAAATAGTTTGACGCCAAGCGTTTTCAACCAGACTCCTGTAACAATCGATCTCGATGCGTTATCGAATACTGGTTCGTTAAACGATTCTAGTTGTTTTTAATTAGATGGATATAAATAAGGTTTCTAACGTCTCGTCTTACCAGACTCCAGACTTTATCGAGTCTGAGTACCCGCTTTTCAATCGATTTATAGAATATTACTATAAGTCACAAGAGAAGACTGGTCTGGGTCAAAATATTCTCAATAACTTTCTTCAATATCTCGATATTGATAAACTGGACATTGGGATCCTCGATGGTGCTACAAAACTTGTAGAAACGTTAGCAATCGACGCTGATAATATCACTGTAGAGAGTGTTGATGATTTCCTTGAGACTAACGGATCGATTCTCGTCGGTGATGAAGTAATTTACTATGAGAAGACACAGCATGCTCCAAACATTGCGCTGAGTCCTGGTATCTCATATGATCAGGTCAAACTGAAGTGGATTACTCTTCAGAACAACATCAATTCGTTTGATGGCACTACACAAACCTTCCCTCTGATCTCTCAGGACAATCCTGTTGGACCTCCATCAAATCAACACCTCATTGTAAGAGTTTACGGTAAAACTCTCATCCCTGGAACCGATTACCAGGTAAGTGGTGGTAATATCACATATACAGAAGCTCCTAGAGCAAAAACTGCTGCTGACGACGAAACTAGCACCAGTATTACCTATTTGAATGGTTTCGTTGAGAATGCGATTCCTGCTCTCGATAATATTTCAAACTCTTTCGGTGATGGCGAAACTTCTTTCCCTCTGACAAAGAATAACGCCACATACGAACCTATTGCTGATGAGTATGTCATCGCAATTTATGATAATCAACTTCTCACACCTAAAGTTGATTACTACATTGATAAAAACTTATTCATCTTCAAAACTGCTCCTCTGAACGGTAGATTCTTATCGCTGTTCTCTATTGAAGCACCTATTCCTGACTTTGGTACTGGTGCGAAGGGATTCTCTCGTGTTAACGCTCTTGGAGAGATTACTGCCGTATCTATTAACGAGACAGGTAATAGTTATAGATTTGAATATCCTCCTAAGGTAACCATTGATGATGAAGTTGGTTCTGGTGCATCTGTTAAAGCACTGGTCAATGGTATTAAGTCTGTAACACTGCTTGAAGGTGGTCTTGGTTACAGTGATACCAACCCTCCTATCGTTGTTGTAGAAACTCCTACTAAAACTGGTTCTCAGGTTGCTAAACTCAAAGCAACTGTTAGCGGTGGCAGTGTTAATGCAATTGAAGTCATTGATTCTGGTAGCGGTTACACATTTACCCCTAGAATTACATTCCAGCAACCTGGTGGAGCAAAATTAGCACCTCCTACCATGGTTGGCGGTTCTGTTAGTGGTGGTATTACGATTACTGATCCTGGTCTGGGATATACTACTGCACCTGTCATTTATGTTGATGAACCTACTGGTACAGATGGTATCAGGGCATCTTTGCGTGCAAATCTGACCGATGGTAAGGTTACTAGCATTACAGTTCTCAATGCTGGTCAGGGTTATGAAACAGTGCCTAGAATTGCTGTCATTGATCCTACTGGCGCACAAGTTCTTCAAACCAGAGTTGATGGCGATGGTCGTATTGTTGGAATTGAACTCCTTTCTGGTGGTAGCGGTTATAATGATGTCCCCTCTGTGTATATCGTTGATAACAGAGTAAATGATGTTGGAACTTATATTGGTGGTAGCGGAGCAACCGCAGTAGCATCTATCTTCAACGGTCAAATCACCGATATCAATATTACCAACTTTGGTACGGGATATAGTGCAGATGCACCTCCTACAATTGTTATTCAGTCTCCTGCTGAGGCAAAAGCGTCTGCTGACATCGGTTTAAACGAAGTTACAGGTTTTGAGGTTCTCCAGTCTGGTAAGAACTACAAAAAGGCACAATTCCAAGGTTGTGCTAGAGCAGCAAGTGGTATTACAGGTTACACCGAAGATGGTAATGCTACTTTCTCAAATAACACTGTTGCATCTGCAGCAGCGATTGATGCACCCGTAAAATGTCTTGACGCACTATTTGTCAAGCGATTACTTGATAAGTACACAGAGCAGTTCCTGCCTGATGTACCTGAACTCGATTATAAGAAAATTGACGTTCGTACATCGATCAAAACGATCAAAGATTTTTACTCTGCAAAGGGTACGTCCTTTAGTATTGCTTATCTGTTCAAACTTCTGTATGGTGAGACTGTAACTGTCTCCTATCCTAAAGATCAGATCAGTAAACCATCTGCAGCAACATGGTCTATTGATACCATCTTGCGTGCTACTTTGGTAAGTGGAGATCCTAGTAATATCAAAGACGGTCTCTTACAACAAATTGAGGACATTGCAGACCCCAATATTCAAGCAGCAAGTGCTCTAGTTGAGAACTTCCTGTCTATTCAAACTTCTACAACAGAAATTTACGAACTTGCTCTGTCTGAAGAGACGATTGTTGGAAGTTTCACGGTTCCTTACAAGACAAAACTTGCAGAACCCCTTAACACAACTGATAGCATTATTACTGTTGACTCTACCATTGGTTGGCCAGAGAGAAACGGTGAATTTGTTATTGGTGGTGGAGAACTTGTTCAATACAAAGAAAAGTCACTGAACCAGTTCATTGAGTGTACTCGTTCTGTAAACAACGTTGTAGAGGACTGGGATTCTGCTACAGAAGTTACTTCTAACTTTACTGTTTTTATCAACAAAGACACTCCTCAGGAAGTTGTCATGAACATCGTTGGTATTGTTGATGCACAGCAAACAACTCTTACCGACACTGGTTCTTACTACCTGCCTGGTGATAAACTGACTGTTTCCAAGTTGGGTGGTACAGGAATCAATCCTGAACTGACTACTTGGTTGTATAACGTTAAAAAACTGGTTGAAGTATCTAGTATCACTTTTGGCGGTGTAAACAATCAGTCTGCAACTGTTACTTGTTCTAACCCCCATGGTCTTTTGGTTGGAGACCAGGTAACGGTTTATGGTGCTAACCCCATCATCTATAATGGATCTTTCCTTGTCACATCAAGAGATAGTTCCACAGTATTCCAGTATCAACTTCCTCAACCCGCTACTGTTGTCCCTCAGGGCAATATCTTAGTTTCTGTTGACCTTAACAAAGGTAAGTCTGATACTTCAGCAGTTCAAAACGCTATTGGTCCTTATACTACTAACGTTCAGAACTCGTTCTTCAATACCAGTGAAGTTTACGTTGCATCTACTGGTATTCCTAACTATAAGATTGGTCCTTTCCCTGGATCTGCGCTGCTTCCTGGTAACCAGCGTAAACTGAACAGATTCCCAACTTCACCAGTTACGATCTCTACAAAGAGCAGTATCAACCCTGGTCCTATTGGAACATGGGTAAACGGTGTTTCTATCTGGTCTTATAAGTCTGAACTCACCAAAACGTTCGGTGCAGTCACTTCAGTTTCTATCACTAATTCTGGTAAAGACTATGATGCTGCTTCACCTCCAACACTGACTATTGATGGTGGCGGTGGTAGTGGTGCAACTGCAGATGTAACAGTCAATGGTTCTGTTAGTGAAATCACTGTAACTGATGGCGGTTCGGGATTTACCTCTTCTCCTCTGGTCTCTATCGTTGGTGGAGGCGGTTCAGGTGCTGCTGCAACTGCAATTATTACCAAGGGCGTAGTATCGAGAATTCTGATCAATAGTGGTGGCACAGGATACACCTCTCAACCCTCTATCACTATTGTTGGTGGTGGTGGAACTGGCGCTACTGGTGTAGCATCTGTTCGTGGTCCTATTAAGAGCGTTGATATCACTAACGGTGGTGCTTCTTATACTTCTACTCCTGATGTTATCCTGAGTTCTGGATCTGGTGCTGTTGCACAAGCGATTGTAAACGATGGTCGTATTATTTCGATTGCAATCATTTCTGCAGGTTCTGGATACACAACTGCTCCTGAGATCACTATTCAGGGTGATGGTTTTGGTGCAGTTGCTAGAGCAACTATTGATACTGATGGTGAGAATGCTGGTCGTGTTACTGGTATCGAAATTATTAACAGAGGTATTGGATATATTCAAGGTACAACTGTCATCAATCTGAACTCGATTGGACAGGATGCACTATTCACTGCTAATGTCTTCCAGTGGACCTATAACCTGCAAGAGACTTCTACATTCGACTCTGCAAAAGGTGCTGTATTTGAAGGATATAACAATCAGTATGGTGGTGAATATGCTCACCTGTCTAATCCTCAACGTTTGAGATATATCCTTGGAGATAACCTGTTTGAAAATAATCAAGGTTTAATCAAAGAGCAGGAAGATCAACTAGCACACTCTCCTATTATTGGTTGGGCGTTTGATGGTAACCCGATCTACGGTCCCTATGGTTTCTCTGATCCTACAGATCAGGCATCTTCTATTGCTAGACTCTCCACTTCTTATAGATTGAAGGCAGAACTGGTATTTGATGCTGTAACCAATCCTAATCCTATTAGAACTGCTGGTCCTCTTCTCACTGAAGAAGCAGCAGGTAAGTTTGTAGAAGACTATGAATATTCTTTCAGTCTTGGTGATCTTGACCAGTATAACGGTCGTTTCTGTAAGACTCCTGAGTATCCAAACGGTAGATACTGCTACTTCGTTACTATCGATGCATCTGAGGATGGTAATGCTCTGTTCCCCTATATTCTTGGTCCTAGTTTCAACTCTGTAGTTGACACATGGAACCTGAGAGCAGATGCTATTCAGCAAAATATTCCAACTGGTGTTGTTCGTTATCGTGATCCTTACGAGAACGTTGATATTGATGTTGAGAGAGCACCTAACGCATCAACCAACTCTCTGACTCTGGAAAACGGCGATCTGCTGTTGTTTGAAGTAGAAGATGAAAACCGAGATGGTGTCATCACTCAAGATGAAATTGATGATCCTGATGGCGTTCTTGAAGAGTCTCCTTTACAACTCTTTGACTACTTCCCCACTGTAAAACTCGACTCCAAGGTTGATATTGAAGTTGAGACTATTACTAAGTTTGAAGACGCTTCTATTACTGGATTCGTTGTTGAAAACTCTGGTATCAGTTATCAGGTTGATGATAGATTGATCTTTGATAATACTGATACTGGTGGTAGTGGTGCTTCTGCACGTGTTTCTAGAATTGCAGGTGAAACAGTTCAATCTTATACTTTCGAGAACGTCAGTGGACAAAACTTTGGTGTTCTGCAAACTAATGTTCCTCACAACCTACAAGTAACTGATAGTGTATTCATTGACTATACTCCAGTCATGGATAACACTAACAAGACTTTTGTTGTTAGACAATTCAAAGGTATTGAAGAAATCGTTATCAGTCAGACTGGTTCTGGTTACAACGAAGATATTCCTCCTTCAATTATTATTGATGGTAATGGAACATCTGGTGATCTTCAGGCAGTAGTATCTGCTGTTGGATCTATTGATACTGTAAACATTTTGAATTCTGGTTCTGGATACACCAGCAATCCTAGAGTTATTTTAAGTCATCCTCAGATCTTCAAGAAGGCAGATTACTTTGTTTCTTTGATTGAGAATGAAGAAAATGTAAGAGTTAATGATATTTTTGTCAATGACAATAAAGAGATCTACATCTGTGGTAGAACTGACGATACTGATAACAACATCGTTGCATTTGTTGCTAAATTGTCAGCAACTGGTGTTAAGGAGTGGGAAAAGACTCTTGAACTGACTGGTGGCGAAAATGACGTAGAATTCAATAAATTATATGTTGATGGTAAGAATATCTGGGTTGTTGGCACAAACAAACCAAACTCTTCAATTCTGGCAACTTATAATCCAGATGTTATCCTTGCCAAGTATATTGAAGCATCTAATGGTCTGAGTGCTACTCTTGATTTCCAAAAAGGTTATGCTGGTATCTCTGGTTCGTCCAGATCTGATAATGTCACAGCAATTACTAAGTTCTCTGACACTAGAATGATTATTGGTGGATACACCAATACCAACTCTGGTAATCCTTATGATGCATACTTAGCACTGATTGATACGACTGGTAGTTTTGCAATCAAGAGAAAACTTGCTTCTACTAATGATTCTGAGAAAATTACTGATATCGTTGTTAGCGGTGGAGACATTTACTTCACCATGGAAACAGCAGATACTCAGTCTTCTACAGCAATAAACGTTTCTTATGGTAAGGCAACTGTCGGTACTAACTCTATCGATGTTGCTTGGATTAATGAGTTCAGCAATGTTGCATATTCCTTCCTCGATTCGAGTCTTGCGATTGATGAGTTTGATGAACTTTATATTACCTCTACGCTGAGAGCAAAGAGTGATAATGTAACTAAAGACAGTATCTGGGTTGGTAAAGTCAGCACTTCTGGCAATCTTCTTTGGAACTATAGGTATCTTGCTCCTGGTAGAGATGTTACCTGTGTAGGAAAATCTGCTATTGATATTTTCGGTGATCTGAATATTGCGTTCAGCAGAACCAATAATACAACAGGTCTCAAGACTGTTGACACCATGAAGATTGGTTATAATGGTATTGTCAAGAACCATACAACTAATCAATTCAACAAAAATAGAATTGAAGGTATCGAAGCAACAACTCTCACTGTTGATAAATCTGGCGATGCATATATCTTCGGTCAGACTCAATGGAATCGTAATGAGTTCCTTCTTGAGTTTGCTACAGATGCATCCGACACTATCGGCAACTATACTCCAGTTCTAGTTGGTAATACAGCAACAGAATCTTTAACTATTGTTGGTGACGGTATTGCTAAGATCTTCGGTAGAGATATTGCAACTCCTGCAAACTGGGAAAATGCTTATATTCAAATTCCTTCTAGCGAACTTGGTGCAACATTAGGTAATGACTGGACTCTTGAGTTCATGCTTTATCGCGATGCAACTAACTCTGATACACATAACCAAACACAACAAACCCTTGTTTCTATCGGTGATGCTGCTGAAGCAACAGGTGGTCTTTGGTTGTACTATGATCGTACTGGTTCTGGTCCTTCTGGTAAGTTGGAACTGGTTGTAACTAATAGTACAACAACAATCAATGCTGCAGGTGGTGCCCAGCAGTCTACACTGTCTTCAATGTTTGCTGATAACACTTGGCAGTTTATTGGACTGAAGAAAGAAGGTGATGTATTCACTGTATATGTAAACGGTATCAGTGTTGTTACTGCTACTGTTGCTAATACTTCACTGATTAGCAAGAACCTTCGTATTGCTCAGATTTCTGGTAGAGATGGTACTCCTGGCACTTTCCGCTCTAACGAGCAAGGTCAGTATTATGTTGATAACTTGAAACTGAGAAATCGTGCAATTAACCCCACTGTACCTTCTGATGTTACCAACTTGCCTTCTACTGGCGATTTTGCTCTAGCATATTCATGGGTTGATACTGCATTCTTCACTGCTTACAATGATGTCTATGATTACATCGATTACGTTGGTTGGGGTCTCAAAGTAGACAAGAATGCTGATGCAGTTCGTATTGGTGATCAGGGTCTTCAAACTGATACTCAAGTTGGATTTGTAAGAACTGCTGTTGCTCCTGTTGTAGGATCTGCTCTCACTGTAGGTAGCACTGGTTTCAGTCTTGGTCTTGCAGGTCTTCAGTCTCTTGACTTTGACGATGCAACAACAACCATGACTGAGGATACAGAATCCTTGACATATAAGAAGGATATTTGGAGTTCTAGAACTGCTACAGTTCCTTCTCCTGGTTCTCAGAAACTGAAAGTTACTGCAGTTGTTAAGGATAGATATTACTTCAAAGTTACTGATACTGTAAAGATCGATAACGTTCAAGAATTGACAATCAATCAGGCGTTTAACTTCACAGTAGGTACAAAATTAGTTCTGCGTAACGGATCTAGTTTTGTTAATAGCGGATATATTACTAGGATTGATAAAGATAATAATAAGGTTTATGTTGCTGTAAACAACAATCTTTGGTCTAATGATCTGAATACTGGCAATCTCAGTACAGAGCAGTTCAGTGAGCAATCTACTTATGGTATTGTTGGTCCTATTCCTAATGACATCAACCAGATTGATAGTTATACCTTCCCTGAAGTTCTGAATACAACTCCTGGTACATTTGATATCGATCTTGACAAGTACAACTTAGATGGTACTTATAATGCTGCTGGTGGTCAGAATCTGGACTCGTTTGCTAAATTTAAACCATACTCTGATGATGATTATTCGGTAAGAATTGACGAAGTGTCTGGTTCTTCTGCATTCATTGTAGGATCTGTTATCACACTGAATAGTACAGATATTTCTTATAATGCTGCATATTCTACAGCTCAAATTACTGGTCTGACAGGTGTTCTTAAGATCACTCTGATCACAAACCTTGACAAGATTCTTCAGGTTACTGCTCGTGCAAACACCGATGAAGTATACATCATTACTGATACCAGACATTATCTGTCTTCTGGAGACATGTTGTATGTTGATGGTAATCCATCTAGAGATGTTGGCGGTGTTGTATACGATGAATATGATGGTTCATTCCCTGTCAACAACGTTATCAGTCCTCTTGAATTTACTTACAAACTTCCTCAAGCAGCAGTTTCGGATCCTGCTACTTCAGCATCATCTGTAAGCGTCTTTATCAAGTCTCCTGTTCTGAAGATGTACTATGGTCACCAGTATCTGTTTGACCTGAGTCATTCTTCCATGTTGGGTGGTAACTTGTCCTTCGCTAAGGATAACCTCTACAAACTGGAGTATTCTTTCAACTCTATTGAGCGTGTTGGTGAACCTGGTGTAACTGGCGAAGGTGCCCCTACACCCACCGTTAAATTCAAGGTTGATGAAGAAGTTGTTACTAACATCTCTTATTACTTCGATCCTTCCAGAGTCGATTCTAACGATTCTCCTATTATTCAAGGTAGTTATCTCGATGTTGTAGATTCTCCTTACAAAGGAACCTTTGAAATCACTGGTGTTTCGGGTGCAACTATTACTAGAGGTGCTGACACCTTTAAGTTCCCACTCCTTAACGAACCTGAAGGAAATGCTGATGTCTCTAAGGCAACTTATGCTACAAGTTCCAAGAGAGCGGTTGGTTCTATTTCAGATATTCGTATCGTTAACTCTGGTGGTTTCTACAACAGATTACCTGTTGTATCTGGTATTGAATCTACACGACAGATTGAACGTGTACAAATCAACGAACCAGGAACTGAATATGCAGTAGGAACTTACAGCGGCGTTCCTATCAGTGGTGATGGTGAAGGTGGTCTGGTACAGATTACTGTTGCTGATGGCACTGATGCTGAAGGTACAACTATTCCTGGACAGATCCAGTCAATTCTTGTTACTTCTCCTGGTAAAGGATATACAACTGCAACTGTTGATATTGACTCTGTTGACGGTATCCTTGGATCTGGTTTGACTGGATCTGGTGCTGAAGTCACTGTTGTCATTCCTTCCTTTGGATCAGGTGCTTCTATCTTTACTGTTGGTGAAAATGTCGGAAAAATCAAAAAGCTCAAGAATAACAATTTCGGTTACGATTATCCTCATGACTACACGCTCCGTCCTGAAATTACTTTCCCCATCAATGCTCAGTTAACATCTACTAGCATTCTGGATAGTATTACAGTTACAGATCCTGGTTCTGGATATTCTCAGGCACCTGCTGTTGTCATTACTGGCGGCGGTGGTAGTGGTGCAACTGCTGAGTCTACTATCAAGAACGGTCGTCTTGATAAGATTGAAGTTAAGGATCCTGGTGCAGGATACTCTTCGACTCCTAGTGTTGAATTGAAGTCTTCGTTCAACTATGTTGTCAACCTTGACTTGGGTCTGCTTCAGTTCTCCTTCCCTCATGGTATTACTAACGGTGCTGAAATTACTCTGAACGTTGTAGATACTGGTGATGGTGCTGAATTCCCAATCGCAGCAGGTGCTATCGGTAGATTGAATGGTAACACAACATACTATGCTATTACTGGTTCTGCTAACTCCTTGGAAGATGATCAGTTAAAGATCGCTATCACTTCTGCTAACGCAGAACTGGGTGATTCGGTTACATTTACTAACGCTGGTACTGGTCGTCAACAGGTTCTGACAACATCATTTGGTGGTGCTGCAACTGCAAACGTTATCACGTCTACTTTCCTTGAAGGTGAATTAGTATATCAAGGTGATACTTTTGAGACTGCAACTGCACAAGGTTACGTTTCCACAAACAATGGTTGGCAGGTTGGTCCTAGAATCGTTAAAATTGTTGACTACACTGGTGAGTTCCAGCAAGGTAACAACGTAACTGGTGTTATCTCCAAGTCTTCTGGTACTATCAGTAGTTTGAAGATTGCTAAGGGTGTTCTGGACGTTGGTTCTATTACTAAAACAACTGGTCAGTTTATTGATGACGTTGGCAAACCTTCAGAAATTATTCAGAAGATTCAGGACTCCTACTACTATCAGGATTTCTCCTACGCTGTTAAGTCTGCTGTATCTATTAGTGAGTGGAAAGATATTCTGATCAAGAATGTTCACCCTGCATCTTTCAAGGTATTTGGTGAACTGAACTTGAATGAGTATGGTTTCGTTCCTAATAAAGAGACATTCTTCCAGTTAACTAAGTCTGTTGAACTTGCAAGAGAAGCAACCGTTCCTAACATTCAAAGTTTCGCTCTGGTTGAACCTGTATATACTGCGTTTAATAATACTGAAGTTCTGTTCCGTCAGAAGAGATTGACCTCCTCTGAGAACATCTTGACTTCTGTTGTACAGCGTATTGATGATATCTCTAACTTGTTCGACGGAGAGAGAATTGCGTTCCCACTGACAGTTGATGGTACTACTGTTGTTGCGAATGCCAATCAACTCATGATTATCTTGAATGGTGTTGTTCAGACTCCTAACACATCGTTTGAAATTATTGGTGATTCTATCGTCTTTGCTGAACCTCCTTCTCCTCCTGCAAGCGTTAAGTATGTAAACGTATCGATTCAACAAATCAATACCTTTAGATTTACATTCGAGAATGTCAGTGGTATTGAACCTTTGGTTGGTATGACCTTGGTTGGTACACAGTCTGGTTCTAGATTAACGGTAACAAGTGTTGTTGGTGATGGTTCGGGTACTGGTGGTATCTTCGGTTTTATCGAGCAAGGTAATGTAGGTGTTCCTCAGTCCCTTGATAATTCAACTTTGACTGGTGGTGCTGGATACACCGATGGATCTTACACTGCTCAACAAACTTCTTCTTCGGGTACTGGTATTGGACTTACAGTCGATTACACTGTAGCAGGTGGTGCAGTAACTGGTGTTACTATCACGACTCCTGGTGTCAGTTATGTTGCTGATGAAGTCATTTCTATCGGTGCTGGAACTCCAGATCTCTGGGAAGCAGGATATGGATTCGCTCAAGGCGAGTTGATTACTAATGGTAATCATGTATATCAAGCAACTGCTCCAATCCCCGCTTCACAAGCTGCTCCTGTTCATACATCTGGTACTGCTGATAACTGGCAACGCATTGCAGCAGCAGGAGTTAACTTCGTTCCTGGATCTGATGGTAAGTTGACAAATACTGTCTTTACTGGAACACCTGCAACTATTGAGATTGGAACTGCATCTGGATTCAGCGTTGCTGAACTTTGCACAGTTGGTGCAACTGGATACGCTGCTAACCTGGAGTCTATTGAACCTGTTACAAACTTGGGTCTGTTTAACTTCAATGAGCAAGTTACAAACCTGGAAGGCGATCTTGCAGTTGTTGAAGAAGTCAACCTTGAAACTGGTGAGAATACACCCGTTGCTGAACTGAGATATACTATCGGTGCTGGTACAACTTCTATTGAAGTTAAGGATCCTATTGCTACTGCAGATACTTTTGTTGCTGCAAGTGAGTTTACGGTTGGCGCTAACTATCAGTTGGGTTCTGAGATCTTTACCGTTAATACTGTCACTGTTGGTACTGATTCAACAGTCCTTGGTGTTACTAGAGGCGTTCTTCAAACTACAGCGATTGCTCACCAAGAAGATGCTCCCATGTACAGCACGGACATCCAAATCACTAATGAGTTGGCGTTGAGTAAGACGGTTGGTACATATCAGTCTAAACCTGGTCTGTATGACATTCAACTCAATGACGTTATCATCGGTGCTTCCTCTGGTGTTGTTGCAAGAATCACTGCAACCTCTGCGTATCAGGATCCTGTTACTAACGAATTTATTGAACAGGTTAATATCTCTGATGGTTCCTCTTTCTTTGGTCTGCTCTTCAACAGACTGACCTCTCAGACATATCCTAATATTGTTCTTGACAATATTTCTAAGTCTCAAATCAATATTGTAGACTTTACAGATAACACAAGTGATTTTGATTCCAAGTTCCCTGGAAACGAGTTTATTAGCAACTATATCATTCCTTATGACAACTCTGTAGGAACTTTCACTTCTGGAGAAAACATTCGTAACTATAAGATTGATTATAGTAACGTTACTGGCGAATTCTCTGGTGCTGAAGATCTTGTTACTAGAAAGGTTACTTTTGATGATAAGCAAGGTTCTGGATTCCTCCAGATCGGTCAAATCATTAGAACTACTGATACTAAGGGTGAAGTTATTGGTTATAACCAGGCAAGAGGTAAGATCTACATCGGTAAGATTGGTAGAACACAATCTACTGGTGCAGATTATTACACATTCACTTGGACTGCTGGAGCATCACTCAATACCTATCATAAGAAGTTTGGAAGTGCTTCTTTGGCACTGTCTCCTGGTCTTTCGGACCATACTTTCCAGAGTGGTGTAACTGATGCTATTACCGCTGGTGGTGGTGCTACAGGTTCTTATACTGCCGCTACAGGCACTACATATGACCCTGCAACAGGCACGATGGTTATCGAGATCGGTAATCATGCTTTGACCACTTCTAACACTGTAACGATCGCTAATGATGGTATCGTATTCAGATGTTCTCAAGATAACAACACAACAAACAAAGCATATCCAAGAGCAACTGATCCTGCATCTGGAACTGCTCGTAATATTACTGCAGTTACCTCTACAACGATTACAATAAACGTTGGTGCTGTTCCTATTGATGAGTACGTCACTTCAACGACTACTGGCGAACTTGCACTTGGAACGGGTGCAATGACTAAGGAACTTTGGATCAAACCTTTTGCTGCTTCAGTTACTGGCACCAAGACACTCCTTGATTTCCGTTTTACAACAACAGACTCGCAACGTGGTCGTCTGTATCTCGAAGCAGGTCAAGTTCGCTATAACGTCAACGGAGTTGATGTTGTAACTTCTGGTTTGACTACTCTTGCTGATAATACATGGTATCATATTGCCATTGTTCGTTCTGCAACCACTGCTGGTGGTATCAAACTGTATATTGATGGTGTTGAGAGAGGATCAGGAACCGATGCAACTGATTACAGCGGTGCAGGAGTCAGAATCGGTGCTGACTTCCAGGGTAATAACATCTTCGCTGGATACATTGATGAGATTCGTGTTTCCAACACTAACCGTTATACCACCGCATTTACTGCTCCTACAGCAATGTTCCAAGGTGATGCAAACACTAAACTGTTGCTTCACTTCGATGGTTCATATGGAGATACCTATGTTGCTGATTGGTCTGGTTCTGAGTCCTTTACTAACGGTGAAGAATTCAACAATGATGTAATTGCTGCAACTTGGAGAGCAAACTCTGCTAATCTGCCTGCTGGTTTCGCTGGTAAGACTCACAGATACTATGACGCAGCAGATCTGATTGAGCGTAATAAAGATATGCTTGCTAAGGAAGTTGTTGCACAACTTCAAGCACAGTTCTCATCACTCAATATTCCTGGTGGTGCGGTCAACTGTGAAGATGATGTTCGTGACATTTGCTCGGCATTGGTTGAAGACCTTCGTAATGGTTCCAACAGTCATATCTGGGATGCATCTGCACTTTATGTCGATAGATCTTCAACTCCTGTTACTCTGAATCATGTTGAGACTGAAATCACTGAAACTGTCTGGGCATATGATAGATTGAAGGCAATACTGCAATTCATCATCAACAATGTTCCCATCCCCATCACTGGTTCTCATGGTTTGAAGCAGAGATATGATGCAACTATTACTGATTCCAACAACAATACACTCACAGCATTTGATCCATCTTCTGCAACATATGATCCTGCAACTGGCAATTTGGTTCTCACGATTGGATCACACTCTCTGACAACTTCTAATATTGTCAAACTTGAGCGTGAGTCTATCGTCTTTACCTGTGCTGATGATGGAAATGATAGAGAGATTGCATATCCTGATAAGGGCAATGTAGATGCATATGATCAGGTTCTCCCGATCATTGCATATGATCCAAATTCATCAATCACAGTTAATGTTGGTGCTTCTCCTGCTGGTCAGCAATATGCACACACATTCGTCTCTGCTCAATCTGGTGCTATCAAGCAACTGAACTATACCGCTGGCGATTGTACTGATGTTTATGCTACGGTTGGTAACCTTCTCGATATTCTTACTGATACTCTTGAGCAAGCAAACGCATCCACTCCTGTTGATCACTTGGGTACTATCACTAAGGTTGAACCTGCATATGAGTTCATCGGTGGTGCAATTGACGCATTCTTAGAAGTTCCATTCACATCAACTTATCATGATGCAACTGAAGATGAACTGTATACAAATAAAATTGATGCTTCTTCTCGCTATAGATTCCGTGATGCTGCAAATCTGATCAACGCTAACTCTCCTGTTATTGTTGATAAAGCGGCATTCGATATGTTGACCAGATATCCTGATCTGGCAACTGAGATGCCTAGAAATGATGCACTAACTAGCGAAGGTACTCAAAGCACTGCTGGTACAGATCGTTGTAAGACTGACTTGGCATTGATTCTGCAAGCAATCTCAGATGATATTCGTGATGGTGGTAACCAGAAGAGTGTTGAAGCAGCAAGTTTCTATCTCGATAACAATAACGAACTGCAGCATATTCGTCTGCAAGTTTGGCAGTCTGTATACGCTCACGAGCGTCTTGCATTCTATGCTAAGCAAGCAGTTACTGGCGACCTGACTTATGACAATACAGATAATATCATTGTTGGTGATTGGGGTATTACAAACGATCCTGGTGGTTGTGCAAATGTTAAGTCTGCAATTGACACGTTAGTAACAACGATCAATGATATGATCGCTCCTACTGGCAATGATTTTGCTATCGGTGGCGACAGACTCTATTTCAACAAAGATTATATTGCTGAAGAAATTATTGGTCGTACCAACGATTATCTGACATATAATGTTGAGAGTCAAAATATCGTAGTTTATAATTTTGATAGTGCTAAATGTGAAAGAGATATCAAGTTGCTTATTGATGCAATTATCTCCGATCTTCAAACTGGTGGTACTAATAGCACCATCAGAAACATGGAGAAGTATCTTGATGCAAATGGCATTCTGAACTACATTGAAGAAGAACTACTTCCCACAATTTATGCCTTCGAGCAAATTAGAGATCTGGGTGAAAAAGCAATCCGTAATCTCTTGTATGCTGCAGGAACTACTGTAACTGGTGATCAATACTCTGCAACTTATAGTGATGAGTCTGCTTATCGTGATAGCGAGTCTCCCGCTAATATCAATGAAGTTGTTTGGAGACTTCGTGATCTGGTTGATATCGTCATCAATGGTCTTAATCCTGGCACAGATCTTGCACGTGATGCAGTTAGAAACTTCTACTACAACCTGAGATACTATCAGAATGAGATTGGCGCACGTGTTAACTCTCAGTTTGGTCCTAACACTTGGGTTTATGATTCGTTCTTACAAGAAACTGCAAACAATCTTGCAACTGACGTTCTCACCACACCTAGAGATTTCATTCAAGCTAGAACAATCAACCTAGCAAATATCAACGGTGATTTTGAAGTTGGTGAAACAATCACAATTACTGCTGGTGGAAGTGGTAGTGCAGTGATCCTTGAATTTGATAGACCAAATCAAACGTTGTATGTCGGTAGTGTTACTGGTAATTTCTCGTACAACCAGACACTGACTGGTGGTACTTCTGGTGCAACTGCACAAGTTGCGTCTGGTCAGGGTTCTACATTCTTCGGTGGAAACAACTCCTATCTCAGAACAACCAATTCTTTCTTACCTGAGATTGGTAGTGGTACGTTCACTATGGAAGCATGGATCCGTCGTATCAACACGAACAGTTCCTTCATTGTTTCTGGTTCTAACCAGAACAACTTCAACTTCTATATTGGCACTGGTACAAACAATATTGGTTTCTGGGCAGGAAATACTAGCAACTGGATCAACCAGAACAGTTCACCTGTACCAATGGATACCAACTGGCACCATGTTGCTATTGTTAGAGAAGGCACTGGTACAAATGAGACTGCTCTCTATGTTGATGGTAAACTGGCACTCTTTAGCACTATCAGCACAACCTGGAACAATTCTGAACTGCTATTCATCGGTGGTAACGTTTCTAATAATGAATATGCAGATGGTTACATTTCAGATTTCCGTATCACAACATCTGTTGTATACACAAGGAATAATGAAACCACTATCGGCACACAAATGTTCTCTCCACCCGCGAGAGCATACGTTGCTGGTGATGATGTAAACACATTGATCTTGACCACTCAGGGTACTCCTTTGCAGGATAACGGTCCTTCTAGCAGAGCGTTGACTATCGTTAATGCTTTCCCCAACCCCGTTTCTCCCTTCGGTTTCTTCCCTGGTATTTCTGCTGCGTACAACTGGTTTACTACACCTAGTAACGTTGAGATTCTTGCACAGGCAAGATCAACTCAGTCTCCGATTCAAACAGGAACTCCTTCTACTAATCTGTGGACAAATCCTGAGAATCTACCTAACAGTTACTTCTCTGCTCAAGTTGGTTGGAGAACAAACTTTGCTGCTGCACCTGATGGCACGATTACTGCCGATAAGATGTACGGTAATTCATCAAATTCTCAACACTTTGTATACAGAAATTACAATTTAACTGCCTATCAAACGTTTGATAGCACCAATGGTAATCCTGGTACATTCAGATTCTCGGGTGGAAATGAAACATTTGACTCTGGTTATCCTGGTATCACTGAACAGCAACAGTTCACTCTGTCTGCATTCTTCAAGAGAGCAGAACTTGATACTTTCAACTTCATGTTCTCCTTTGACCAACAGACTAAGAATATTAACTTCAATGTGAACTTGACTACAGGTATTATTGAATCGTCTTCTGTATCCAGTAGTCCTGGTATTACTCTTGATGATTTTGGTATCACTCCTGTTGGTAATGACTGGTTCCGTGTACACGCAACAGCGTCCTTCGGTTATGGTATTCAGAATGCCTATATGGACTTTGCTCTGAACAACCGTGCCGTAGCGCCTATCTTCAACCAGAGAGGTATTTACATCTGGGGTGTCAAACTGAATCAAGGTCCTCTGGATCCTTATCAGGCAGTTTCTGGTCAAATCTTCTATGCTAACTCTGAATATAATATCAAGACGTATGCTCTGGATCTACTCCAGACATTCATGATTCAGGCGTTGGACGATAGTCTGACGAGTCCTTCTGGAACGTCGAGTTCTGAATCGTTCTACGGAGATGGTGCTGGTAATCCATACTATCACGGTGCATCTACTGCCTATAGCACTGAGGAGTTCTCGCAGTTGATTCGTTATGGTCTTGCGATCATTAGAAATCAACTTGGTGATGATACTTATTACACAAATATCACGCAAAATAATGGCGTCGGATTTGGCACTAAGACTTATGGTGAAAGAGATCTTCCCGTAGGCATTAGAGGTGGTCTGCAACAGGCAGATTGGATTTACAGTCTTGGTACTGATGCATACGCTGAAATGTCTCTTCTCACTGAGAATAAAGGCGAGGTTGTTCAGGTCTATCAGAGATTTAGAATTGACGGTGAAATTACTGATGGTCCATTCACCATGGGTGAGACAGTATCCAAGCAGGGTGCTCCTTCAATCACTGGTGTTGTTTATGGATTCCACGAAGATGAAAACTTCAAATATCTTGATGTTCGCATCACTGCTGGTCCTTGGGCGATCACTGATACTATTATTGGTGGAGAGAATTCTACATCTGCACAGATCAGTGCTATTGAAGATCGCCTTCATATCACTGATCTCAAAGGTGGATTTAGTGATAACATTCCTTTCCTCGGGTATGACTCGGGCGCGACTGCAACTCCTACAACATTCCTGAAGAATGAAGCATCTGTCACTGATAATAGTGGTGGTACACTGACTGTTGATACTGAATCTCTGATCGGTACTTTTGAGAAGACTTCGGTGGTATATCCTGCATCTTCTAAGAAGTATATTGAGGTCAGCAAGATTGGTGGACTTGACATTAAGGTTGGTGATCGTATTGCATCCGATGGATACATTGAGTTGGGTGTTTCTATTAACTCTTTGAACAATCAATTTACTATAGGTAATAGACTTTATAAGATTGTTAATAACATTCAAGTTACGAATGTCTACGGTATTATCACCGAACTTGATCTTCCTAATAATAAGATTTACGTGACCATGGTTCAAGGTGCTTTTGCTAACGGTGACTTCGTTGGTGATTATGGAACCTCCAGTTTCCCTGAAGGTTTCGCACAGATCAATACCTTGGTTAGTGTTGCTGGCGCTGCTGCCGCTCGTGTACAAGATATTCGACAGAATGGTCTTAACAAGCGTCTGTATCTTACAGACATCGCTGGTACATTCACTTCTAGAGATGCAATCAAGGGTGGCGATCAGTACAAGTCTTTCGTTCGCGAGATTGTTGAACTCAGGGCGCGTGTCAAGCGTGCTTTCAGAGGATTCGATGGTGTACAAACTACCTTCGATCTAACTATCGAGAACGGAACTTCGTACCTGCCCGATCCTGCTGGTCACCTGTTGGTATTCATCAACGGTATCCTGCAACCTCCTGGTGCAACTAACGCATTTACAGCGTTCTCTAACAGGATTCAGTTCACTGAGGCACCTGAACTTGGTTCTTCCTTCACTGGATTCTACATTGGTAAACTGAGACAACTTGATGATATTTCGTTCGAGTTTGACTCTTTACGTCAATCCTTCAACCTCAAGCGTAACGAGGTCTTCTACTCACTCACGCTTACCGAAGGTGTTCAGTCCAGCGTCATTAGACCTGAAAACAACATCATCGTCTCGCTCAATGGTGTTATTCAGGAACCTGGTGTTGGTTTCGAGATTGTCGGTTCTAGAATCATCTTCTCTGAAATCCCTCGCGTAGGTTCAACATTCGTCGCGTTCTCTTACGTCGGTTCTGAAGCAGACGTTGACGCTGCTGAAGTTGTTCCTCCTGTTGAACCTGGTGACTTCATTGACATTCAGGGAGAAACTGCAGATCGTGAGGTTGCGGTTATCGAATCGTCTAACTCTCTCATCACCTTCGATTACCTTGGTTCGATCTTTGGTCAGGGTGCAGTTGGTCAGTCAAATCTGACATCTGGATTCATTGATACCGTACAGATCACTTCTGGCGGTTCTGGTTACACAACCAGACCTACAGTTAGAATCGATTCTATCTCTGGTTTCGATGGTAACATCCGCGCACTGGTTGGTGTTGCTGGTGTTGAAATCAGTAACTCGGGATCAGGATATCAAAATCCTGAGGTTGTTGTTGAGACTAGCGTACCTGATGACTGGACCGCTCCCGATCTTTCTCTATACGGAGAAGAACTGGTAGATCCAGAGATCCTATAAATAACTAAAAATCGTAGTGAGTAATGTCTAAACAATCGCTCAACATTGGCGCTTCTGCGAATGACAACACGGGGGATACACTCCGTGTTGGTGGAGATAAAATAAATGATAACTTCAATGAGATTTACACCGCTTTAGGTAACGGTGTAAATCTTACTGTGAGTTTGTTGAACCCGTCAGTCGGACAGGTTCTGCGATATAACGGTAGTAACTTTGTTGCTGCTAGTTATAGTAACCTTACCTCAGCACTAGATGTAAACGGTAATTCGATTATCTCTTCCAGTGACGGTAATATCCCTATTGCAGCAAACGGTACGGGCGATATTACGCTTGCCGCTGGTGGTGTTACTTCTACGTTTGGTGGTGGTGCAGGAGAAGGCATTGACATGCCTACAACTGTAAAATATAAAAACCAGTATAACTCTCTTGCTGCTGCACCCTCTGCAGCATCTTATCCTGGATATTTCTTTACTGTTGATGGTAATGATAATCCTTATGTGAACATTAACATCGCGACTGGTGGTGTTGGTAATGTAAGAGCATCACTGCTCACTGAATACTCTGGTATTGGTGCTTTAGCGAATGTTGATGTAACAACAAATGCACCTGCTACTAACCAGGTATTGAAGTGGGATGGAACGAACTGGATTCCTGCTGATGACGTTGCTGGTGCTGGACAACAAAATCTTTTTGCAACAGTTACTGGAGATACTGGAACAACAACTGCTAATACAGCAACAGACACTTTAACTATTGCTGGTGGCACTAACATTACCACAGCAGTTTCTGGTGATACTGTAACGGTAAACTTCACTGGTACTCTTACGACTACGTTTGCTGCTCTGACAGACACTGATACCAGTGGTATTACTCAAGGCGATTCAATTTATTGGAATGGAACTGATTGGGTTGTAACTCGCAGTCCAATTATTTGGTGGGAACTTGGTGCTCCTGTTGAAAACTCTAGTAGTGACTTCCTGTTCTCTGGTCCTGGATTTGATGGAGCAGTTCGTGACCCAACGCTGTATGTTTACAGAGGATTCACCTACGCATTTGATAATACTGTTGAAGGTGGTGGTCACCCCTTTAGAATTCAAAGCACTCAGGGTCTGACAGGAACTGCATATACGACAGGTCAAACTGGTAGTGGCACGTCCGTCCTGTATTGGACTGTGCCTATGGATGCGCCTAATACACTGTATTATCAGTGTACGCTTCACGCAGCAATGCAGGGAACAATTAACGTCGTAAGTTGAGGATAAATGGCAAGAGAAGTTCCTGGATCTGGCGCAGTAATCAAGCCAATCTTCGATGAAGTATTTGGCGTTCGCGCAGTAGAATTAATTAACGGTGGCAGCGGGTATGATCCTGCTGATCCTCCTAGATTGGTTATTGATGGTTGTGGAACACCTGATCAAGAAGCATTGTTGTATCCAATCATCGATGCTGATTCAGGTAAAATTATTCATGTTCGTGTTCTTGAGAGAGGAAGGGGATATGATCCTCTCAGACTTCAAATTGTCCCTACATCAGAAACTCCTGGTGTTCTAGATTCATTTGATATCAATAGAATCTGGCAATCACATCCCAACTCTTTGACTAGAGGTACATTCCAGACTTCTGGAAATCCTCCTGTTAAGAATGATAGACTTCGTATTGAAGCAGATAATCATCCTAAACCTACCTGGACTCAAGCAGAGGCAGTTCCTGGTGGTGGTCCTCTTGTAGATAGATCTTTTGATCAGGTATTCATTTATAGAGGTGGTAAAGATGTTCCTAATCCTGGAACAAGAGAATTTCAAAATAATAAAGCACTTGGTATTTTAGCGAACGGTGGTCTTCTCCACACTCCAGAATGGGGAACTACAGGTAATGCGCCGACTAACTTCTCTATTGATACAGTAAAGTATGATTATGTAAAGAATACTAACGCTGATGATGCTGTTGTTGATGGCAACGTTCAGTATTATCAAACAAACAAGGTTATTAATGAGTTTGATAATACTAATGGTGTTTTTGAATGGGGTAAGATAGAGAAGTTTGTATGGAATATCAAAGTAGAATTTGATAATATCATGCTGCCTGTTAATAATATTGACGAATCATTAGCAGCAGTAGAAGTTGGTAGAGTTGTCACTGAAGTAGGTGGAACTTCTAGAGGTGAGATTGCAAAGATTGTTCGTAATAATGCCAATCAAATTGTCAGAGTTTATCTGAGAGCAGTTCAAGGGACGTTTGAGACTTCAGACTTACTGCTTGGATCTACTGGATTTAGTTTTAGGGCTAGTGATGATCCTACAACATTCCCCAACGGTATCTTCTACATTGACTTTGGCGAAGAGGCAGAAGAGTTTGGTCCCTTCACTCCTGGTCAATATTACTTTGCACCAGAGGACATTAAAGTACAGAGAAATTACTTGATTCAGTGGAATCAATCTGAGTCCTCTAATGTTGCTCATGGTGGTCACCCTATGCAGTTCTCTACAACTGCAGATGGAACACTTTCTGGGGGATCTCTGTATTACACCAGTCCCAGCGGAGCACCTTCTGCAGATTACGAGAACGAATATCAACCGCTATTCATAATGAATGCGGATGAAACTAATCGCATCTATTATTACTGTAAGAATCATCGCTACATGTCTGGTGGCAGTGGTGATGAAGGATATATGGTTCTTGATCCAACCATCGAAATTGAACCTCATCCTAATAATTATTATCTTGAGGATTATTATCAAAGCAATACTAATGATCCAGCAACGATTGATCGTTCTAGGCACGTTGGCGGGCACTCTAAGGTTCTGGGTATGTCCTTTGATGGATATCCTATTTACGGTCCATATGGATACACTACAGGCAGAACTGTAGGTAGAATGACCAGTTCTTATAGATTGAGAACTACTGTAGAACTTCCTGGTACTAGAGAAGAAGTTACTACTGCAAGTACAGAAACATTTACCGTAACTGTTGCAAATAATAAGTTCTATTTTGGTGGTCAAGAAGAAGAACTTTTGACTCTGAAGAGAGGAAAGACTTATATCTTCAATCAAGATGATTCTTCAAATGATAGTCACTATCTGTTCTTCTCTCTAACCAATGATGGTTGGCATAGCACTAACGATCCTTCAAATATTGGTAGTGATGACTATTTGTACAGTGGAGAAAATAGTGTAGTTTATGTTCTTGACGGATCAACTGTTGCAACTCGTCAGTTATATCTGCAAGGATTTAATGCTGCTACTACAAGAGAAATTAGAATCACAATTCCAGTAAATGCACCTCGTGTTGCATATGCATTCTCATACCTCAATTCTAATTATGGTCTTCGTCTTGTTAATGAAGGATATATTCTTGGTGACTTAACTCAAGACTACATTTATGACTCTTCTGTAGGTCTGCTGGATGAGTTCAACGGTAAGTTTGGACCTACTCCTGAGTATCCTAACGGCACATATGCATACTTCATGACTGAAGATGCCTCTGGTAATCCTCAATATCCATATGCGATTGGTCCTAAGTATTACAGTGCTCCTATATTTGAAGGCAATACCGTTCCTGCGTTAGTGTCATCGTTCCCAACTCAAGCATCAGGTGATATTGTTCTTTATGAAGAGGATGTCCCTGGAGTTGATGCAAATGGTCAACCTACAATCCTTCATTATAAAGGGGATATCGCTTACATTAAGATGACGAAGAAGGGCGATAGTTTCTTCGGGTCTGCAAAAGCAGTTATTCTTGGAGGCGAAGGTACTGGTGGTGCTGGTACTCCCGTAACACAAACAGTTACTGGTTTGTCTCTGCTAAATCAGGGTAGAAGTTATGCCACACCTCCTAACCTTATCTTTGAAGGTGGTGGTGGACAAGGTGCTGAAGGTGCTGCTTCTATTAATACTTTAGGTAGAGTTTCTTCCATCAGTGTTGTAGACGCTGGTGAGTTCTATCAGGAACCTCCCTTTGTTCTCATCAGTGGTGGTGGCGGTATTGGTGCTAAAGCAGAAGCAGTAATTAGTCAAGGTCAAGTAACAGCAATCAATGTTACCGAACCTGGTAGCGGATACACATCTCCACCAAACGTCATCTTTACTAAACTGGTAAACCTGAAGAGGAAGACGAGAGCACGTCAGGCATTCAACTCTTCGGATATCTATCTGACAGGTCTTACTAGAGACCTTGGTAATAGTGATACAACCTTATATGTAAGTTCTACAGATGCTTTCCCTGGTTCTGGTCAGGTTATCATCAACAAAGAAACAATTACATACACCGCTAAGAGTAGAGGTAGATTTACTGGTTTGACTCGTGGTGTGAACTTTAAGTATGATCAGAGAGTTATTCTTGACACTGGACAGGATGATAGTGATGGGAACTCTACTTACGAATTCAATGTTGGTGACCGAGTAATCCGTAGGGTTGAGAATGCCAACAACAAAGTCGCAAAGGTTTATGACTGGGATCCAGCAACTAGAGAACTTCTTGTTACGTTTGAAGTTGATGAACTAGCATTCATTGATGCTGGTATTCCTTCAACTGAAGATGCTATCGTTCAGTTTGATGCTGGAGTTGCAAATAGTTCTGGAGCAGGAGTTCTTCCACATGCTACCACTACATCTGTTGGTGATTCGATTACTACATTAACGTATCCTATTGGATCTATCGTTGATACTAAGTTTGTCGATGTTGCAGAAAATGATGGAGCAGGTGACGGTATTGCCGATCTTATCAATGCAGGAACTACATTTGAAAACCAAATCAGTCTTGATGGTGGAATATATAATTCTTTGTATGGTATTGAAGAAACAGTCGGTGGTCAAAATACCACTCTGTTCCAAGTTGGAGATAATATCAAAGATGCTGCTATACCAACCAAGTTTGCAACAATCATCGCTGCAGGTGGTCTGAGTGATGGTGTTGAACACATTGCACAAGTTGAACTTACTTTAGATCAGTCAAATGGAAATAATCAAAACTACAGTGTCAATGAAGTTGTAACTGGTTCTGTTTCTGGTGTAAGAGGTACAGTAGTATCTTGGACTCCTTCAACTGGGGTGCTCATATTGAAAGACATTGTGCCTTTCAATACAAATAATGTTGCCCTTGGTGTCAATGGTTTCTTGAATGAGTTCTCTTCAAATAGCACTGTTACTGATTTTGTAATCATGAACAATGGTACTAACTATACTGGAGTTCCAACCATCACAGTTGAAAATACTGGAGATATTCAGGCAACTGGTACAGTAGTAATGACTGCTGCTGGTGACCAGGTTGAATCTATTACGATTTCAAACGGGGGATACGGTATCCCTCAAACAATTGACGGAACGTATGCACTCCACCCAACCATTACATTTACAAATGCATCGGGTGATACAACTGGCGCAGGTGCAGTAGCACAGGCAGTTTTGGGTGGCGAAAACGCTGTCGGAAACGCGGGTGCATCTTACAGAATTAAGAGCATCGCATACACTACACAAATTCGTTCTGTCTAACCGTCATAAATAAACAGGAGGACAGTAGTACCTAGGAAATGGCAGCTCTATTAACTGATCAATTTAGGATTTTCTCTGCGAGAAAATTTATTAAAGCACTTGAGGGTCCAGTAGCGACTCAAAGTGATGATGCTGCAGGCACGACGAGAGATCGTTTGTACCTGTTCATCGGTCGTCCCCAGAATTGGGACAATGAAAACTCACCACCCCAAGCAGTTGACTCTTTCCAAGAGTTTTCTGGTTCTTATGATGACATGATCTCCCTGAAGAGAGTCCTCGCTTCAGATACAGTTCAAGTTGTCAGACGTATTGACTGGGTTTCTCCTGAAGAAACTACTGGTGGACTGGGTTTCACTTACGATATGTATCGCCATGACTACTCTCCTAGTAAAACTGCCTCTTCTGGTGCTACTAAACTTTATGATTCTGACTTTTATGTCGTGAATTCACAATATCAAGTTTATAAGTGCATTTACAATGGTACGTCTCCTTCCGACCCTAACGGCAAACCTTCTACAGTTGAGCCTACTGGTACTTCCACTAGCATCATCACGACTGGTGATGGATATCGTTGGAAATATATGTACACCATCCCTGTTGCTTCCGTCCTCAAATTTTTCTCCAACGATTATATGCCCGTCTTCACCAATGACGCAGTGAAGACAAACGCAGTTGCTGGTGAAATTGATACTGTTGTTATTAATTCAGCAGGTTCTGGTTACAACAACGGAACATACGATAACGTAGCGATCAACGGTGACGGAACTGGTGGTCGTGTTTCTATTGTTGTTGACGGTGGTAAGATTATTTCTGCAACTGTAACCTCTGGTGGTACTGGTTACACCTTCGGTAAAATCAGTATTGACTCTATTACTGGTATTGGTACTGGTTCTAGCGGTCAGGTTGATGTTATTATGCCCCCTCCTGGAGGACATGGTGCAGATGCTGTTACTGAGATTGGTGCATTCCGTGTGATGGTAAATGCTAAACTCTCTTACGACGAGGGTGCTGGCGACTTCCCTGTTGATAACGACTATCGTCGTATTGGTCTGATCACCAACCCCTTGAAGTTTGGTACTTCAGAACTTATTTCTGACCTGACGGTATCTGCTGCTAAAGCGGTTATCTTCTCTCCTACATTCCAAGGTAACTACGTTCCTGATGAAATCATCACACAAACTCGTGTTGTTGGTGGTGCTAGTGTTACTGCTCGTGCAAGAGTTATTTCCTGGAATGCTACAACGAAAGTTCTTAAGTATTATCAAAACTCTGTTGATGGTATCTTCCCTGAAGTTACTGGTACACAGAATGAGTTCGATGGTTCTAACGTCATCAGCGGTTCGACCTCTGGTGCTGCTGGACAACCTGATGTGAACTTCCCTGCTGTTCCTAATTCTTCTTCTAGAACTATCAACAACACAGAGTATGACTTGGGTATGAAGTTCAATAATGGTTATGCAAAACCTGAAATTAAGTCAAACAGCGGTGACGTTGTTTACATAGATAATAGGAGAGCAATTAGTCGTGCTAACGACCAAGTAGAAGACATCAAAATCGTAATCGAGTTCTAATGGCACAAAATACCAATTTAAACGTCACACCTTACTACGACGACTTCGATAAGGACAAGAATTTTTATCGAGTGCTGTTCCGTCCTGGATTCCCCATTCAGGCGAGAGAACTCACTACAATGCAGAGCATTCTGCAGAATCAGATCGAGAACGTCGGATCGCACCTGTTCAAAGATGGTGCAATGGTCATCCCAGGTCAAGTCGGTTATGACCTGACGGTTGACGCTATCATGCTTCAAGAGTCATTCCTCGGTGCCGATGTTGAATCATATAGAACTCAGTTAGATGGCAAAATCCTAGAGGGTCTTTCCTCAGGTGTTAAGGCAAAGGTTCTTTATAGTATTTCTGCTACAGAATCAGACAAAGGTTATATCACTCTCTACGTTAAGTATATTGAGTCTGGTGGTGAAAATGCTACTCAAGCAACTTTCCAAAATAATGAACAGTTGATTACCGATACAGAGATTACGTTCGGTACAACTTTGATTGAGGTTGGTTCTCCCTTCGCTCAGTTACTTCCTACTTCTGCTCTACAAGTTGGTTCTGTTGCATATGTGCAGCAGGGTGTCTACTTCATTCGCGGTTTCTTCGTTGATGTAGACTATCAGTACATTCTTCTTGACCAATATGGAAGCAACCCCTCCTATCGTGTCGGTCTCGACATTCAAGAATCGATCGTTACTCCAGAAGACGACCTTAGTCTCAACGATAACGCTGCTGGAACAAGTAACTATGCTGCACCTGGTTCTCATAGATTTAGAATCACAACCAAGCTCATCAAGAAACTGCTGACTGATGATGCTGATAAAAACTTTATTGAACTGCTTCGTCTCAATAACTCTAAAGTAGAGAAACTGATTGATAGAAGTGCATACGATGAACTTGAAAAAGGTCTTGCACTGAGAACTTATGAAGAGTCTGGCAACTATGTTGTCAAAGATTTTGAGATCACCATGAGGGAAAACCTCGACGATAATTTCAACAATGGTGTATACAAAGTTGGTGCTACTACTGCTAGTGGTAACACTGCATCTGAAGACAAGTATGCTTTAGAATTTGGTGCTGGTGTTGCATATGTTAAAGGATATAGAGTCAAGAGACTGTCTCCGTCTTTTGTTGACCTTGCTAAACCTAGAGAAACAAAGGCAGCACAGAACGTTATCATCCCATTTGAAATGGGCAACTTTACTAATGTAAAGAATGTTTTTGGTTTCCCCAATGTTTCTGGTTCTACAGTTACCAATGCATATCAAACATTAGAACTGCGTGATAGATTCTCCACAACTCCTGGTGATTCCAATGGTAATCTCATTGGATATGCTCGTGTAACTTCTATCGAGCATCTCGCAGACCCAGATAATGTCTTTGGTACTGCAGACGATCAATATAAAATGAACGTCATGGACGTTCAGATGTTTACTATCCTTGAATTGACATCTACAAAATCTATTGCTCAAGGAACTCTGGTTGTTGGTGGCACTTCTGGTGCTAGAGCATACATTGTTGATGCAATTACTGACAGTGATCAGTGTATTGTATATCAAGTAGAAGGTAGTTTTGTTAAGAATGAAATGCTGACTGCTGATGGTCAGCAGATTGAAACTATTTCAGCACTGCATACTTATCAGTATTCTGATGTTCGTCAGTATGTTGCTAGAGATGAAAGCACTAATGCTATTGAATTTACTGCAGATCCTGTTCTGGAAGACGCTGTTCTGGTTGAAGGTAGCACCTTCCAATACAGCACAACTTTGGGTGATGTCAAGACTGTAGATACTATTAGTGGTGCTGATTCATCTAGAACTGCAGGCACATATATTGTAACTACATTCACTACTGATGTTACTGCCAATCGTAGTAAAGGTGCGAAGTTTAGTATTGTAATTGACGGTTCTGGTGCTGCTTCAGTTACTATTCTCGATGGCGGTTTTAACTATGTTGTAGATGAAACCTTTACAGTACAAGATGCTCAACTTGGCGGTGGCGGCGGTGCTCCACTGACATTTGATGTTGCTACAGTTGGACCTACTATCACTGGTCTTCAATCAAACTTTGCTCTGGATATCAGACCTGGTGATGAGATTTACTTCAACAACAATGACTTTGTAACTGTTGATTTTGTAGATCCTAGCGATGTTTTCTATGATGGCAACGAAGCTATCTTTGATTACAGCGATCAGATTGTAAGAGTTGAACCTGGTTCTAGTGCTCCTGATGCAGGAACTTACAATACTCTGGTTCGTTATCGCAACAAACTATTTGATATTGCTAATGCAGATCTTCTTAGCGACATGCCTAAGAAGTATGTCAAGTCGATCTCTGACGAATCTCAAATTGTCAGAAGAACATTTGATGCTCAGACTGTTGCTTCTAACTCTATTTCTATCACTCTGCCTGAGAATGAGCAGTTTGAATCTCTCTCTGATGTAAACTATACGTTTACTGTTCTTGCTGGTTCTAACTCAACTCATCCTGTTGGGGATCAGATCACCATCAACACTACATCAACTGGTGCTATCGGTTACACTTCATTTACATCTGCTGATAGAACTACTCTTCAGATTGATAACCTCACAAACATTACTTCTGTCAAGGTAACCGCAACTATCTCCAAGAACGTTGCTACCAGAAAGACCAAATCTGGTCAACAGATGTTCATTCTTAAAGTCAATAAGACTCAGAAAAATCTTGATAAGCAAAATTATAACTTAGTATATTCTAACCTTTATGGTACTAGAGTCGAAGATAAAGATCTGTCTTTGGGTCTGACAGATTGTTATCGTATGCACGCTGTGTACGAATCTAATGATGATAACGATCCTGTCATCCCTTCTGCAACTCTGGTTGAACCTGCGTTCTTTGCTACTGGTTCGATTGTAACTGGTAGAACTTCAAAAGCAAGAGCAAAAGTTGTTGACTTTGCTTCTGGTTCTCTGAAACTCAGTCTTGTTTACATCGATGGTTCGATGGTTGCTGGTGAAACTATTGATGGTTTTGATAGCAACGGCGTTGCTATTTCTGCGATTATTAATGATAGCGAAGGATCTATCGTTGCAGGTTCCAAGGTAGTTACCGATAATTACTTCCTTGAAGTCTCTCAGACTGGTTTCATGTACAGCATCTCAAAACTTGTTCGCAAGAAAGGTGTTAGTGCTCCCATCAGAAAACTGAAGATTGTTATTGATTACTATACACACTCCTCTACTGGAGATTACTTCGGTGGTCAATCTTATCTTGATACTTCATATGCTGATATTCCCTTCTTCGGATTTAAGTATCTTGCAGATTATCTAGACTATCGTCCTGGTTGTAAGAACCTCTACAGTGGAACTGGTACTGTTGCATCTCCTGCATTTGTAAACTGTTCTACATTTGATTTCAAATCAAGAGTATTCAATGTTGCTGGTAGTCCTAACGCTACTGTCTTTGATATTCCTAAGTTGGAAAGCAACTTCCGTTGCGACTTCGACTGGTATCTGCCTAGAGTTGACAAGGCATTCTTAACACCTGATGGCGAATTCCAAATCGTAAAAGGTAAGTCTGAAGAAGCACCTGTCGAACCTGATGACCTCAAAGATGGTATGCTCCTAGCAACCATCAGTCACAAACCATATGGTTTTGACCCCGAAAATGATGTTGTTATCAAGAGATCTGATAACAAGCGTTATACAATGCGTGATATCGGTGCGATTGAGCGTCGTCTTGATCAGGTTGAATACTATACTTCTCTGAATATGCTTGAATCTGACACAATGAATGTCAGAATCATTGATGCTTCAGGTAAAGATCGTCTCAAGAATGGATTCATTGTTGATGACTTCTCAGATCATGGTAAGTCTGATACTGCTCACGAAGACTTTGCAGCATCTCTTGACTTTGAATATGGTGAGTGTCGTGCTTCTCACTACACCACTAATGTTCCTCTGATTGTTAACGAAAACCTTTCTACTAATTACCAGCAGACAGGTCCTATTATTACACTTCCTTACAGCGAAGTTAAGATTATTGAGCAACCTTATGCTTCTCGTGTTGAAAACATCAACCCCTTCAACGTCTTTACTTACATCGGTCGTATTACACTGACTCCTGGTTCTGATGACTGGTTGGATACTGCACGTCTCCCAGCAAACGTTCAAAATATCGAAGGTGACTTCGATGCAGTTTCTTCTGAACTGAATGTTGACCAGAATGGTTTTGCTCCTATTCAGTGGAGAGCATGGGAAACCAACTGGACTGGTGAAAGAGTTATTGGTTCTCGTACTGAAAGAAACTCTGGTTGGTTAGAAGAAGACCGTGGCAGATCTCCAATGCCTGGTGTCTGGGGTGGTCGTGGTATGCGTCGTGTTAACCGTGTTACTGACATTGAAGTAACAGAAAATCAAACCAGATCTGGTGTTAGAACTCGTGTTATTCCTAGAATTGATCGTCAATCACTGGGTGATAGTATTCTTTCCAGCACTTCTATTCCATGGATTCGTTCTAGAAACATTGAAGTTGATGTTGCACGTCTGAAGCCTAGAACTCGTTTCTTCTCCTTCTTTGACGGTAGACCAACTGTTGATTATCAGGTTCCTAAGATTATTGAAATCATTAAAGATCCTACTGTTGACAACAGAACTAACTCAACTCCTTTCGTTATTGGCGAAACTGTAGTTGGTCAAACAAGTGGTTGTGTATTTAAGGTTGCAGCACCCGATGACTTCTTTGAGTTCAATCCATATGATGATACTACAATGCCTACATCATATGCATCTACTACTGCATTCTTGAACATCGATACTGTTGCACTTGCAGAGCAAGCACAGGGTGACTTCTATGGTAACTTCCAAGTTCAAGAAGTTCTGGTAGGTACATCTGGCGCTCGTGCTGTTATCAAGGATCGTCGTCTTATCTCTGACCGTTTTGGTAAACTCAAGACTTCTTTCTTCATTCCTAGTCCTGGTGTTGACACTAATCCTCGCTGGGCAACTGGTACAAGAACTTTGAGACTGTCCACTGATGAGAATGATTCACGTCTGGCAGGTGCAGTTGCGTCCGCTGCTGAGACAAACTATGAAGCAAGTGGTACTCTGAACACTGTTCAGGAAAATATCCTTGCAGTTCGTAATGCTGAAGTTGTTCGTGATACTGTAACGCAAGAGCAGACTGTTCGTTCGACTAGAACTGAAGTTCGTCAGATTGGTTGGTATGACCCTCTTGCACAATCCTTCATCGTTGATGAAACTGGTGGTGTATTCATTACTTCTGTTGATGTTTACTTCTTTAAGAAGGATGACAATATTCCTGTTTCGATGCAGGTTAGAACCATGGAAAATGGTTATCCCACAACAACTATTCTCCCCTTCTCTGATGTTACTTTAGAACCATCACAGGTTCAGTTGTCTGAGTCTGCTGCAGTTGCAACCAAATTTACATTTGATGCTCCTGTATACATTCCTCAGTCTATTGAACACTGCTTTGTTCTTCTGTCTGACTCCAACTCTTATCAGATTTGGATCTCTAGAATGGGTGAAATTGATATCTCTGGTGACAGAACAATCTCTGAACAACCTTATGCAGGTGTTCTGTTCAAATCACAGAACGCATCTACCTGGACTGCTGACCAGTACGAAGACCTTAAGTTTATTGTAAACAGAGCAGAGTTCAGTAATACTGTTAATAGTAAGTTGGTTCTTAACAATACTACTCTTGCTCGTGGCAATGGTGGAACATTGAAACTGCGTCGTGATGGTATTCAAACCTTCAGTCCTGAGTTGGTCTTGACGATGAACTCTACGACACTGCCTTACACAGTTGGTGCTCGTATCTATCAGAAGACAACTCTTGCAGAGGCAACAATTTCTGCAGTTCAAACAACTGTTGGTGGTGTTCTGTTGACAATCAACGACATCAGTGGTAACTGGTCTGCTGGTTCTAGCACTGGTGGTGTTATTACAAACAGAGTTGTTTCTTCTAAGACAACTGCAACCATGGTCGTTAGTGGAGCATCTGGTGACTTCACTGTTGGTGAAACAATCACTGGTAACTCAGCAACTGCACCTACTGCAGAAGTTGTTTCTTGGACTGCTGGTACAAATACACTGGTACTTAAGTTTGTCTCTAGTGTTTACACTCCCTCAACTGAAACAGTTACTGGTGGTTTGTCTAGTGTTACTGCTACTGTTTCTTCAATCACTTATGCTGGTGATGCTGTTGAGTCTTCTACAATCGCTGATGCGTTTGTGAGCACTACGCCTACTTACGCTACTACACAGAGAAAGGTCAGAGTTCTGCACAGCAACCATTGTATGCACAGCACTTCTAACAATGTCACTATTGAAGGTGCTATTTCTGAAGTATCTCCCACAACGTTGACTGCTTCAATCTCAGCAACTGATACCTCACTGAGTGTGTCTGATGCTGCAGCATTCCATAAACTTATCAATGGTGCTGCTATCGGTGTAAGTAACGTTGGTTATATCAAGATCGGTGATGAGATTATGTCTTACTCTGCTATCAGCGTTGATAATAAGACAATCACTATCAATGAAAGAGGTCTTGCAAGCACAACTGCTGTAACTCACGCTGATGAATCTATCGTCGAATGTTACAACTTAGACGGTATTCCTCTGACTGAGATTAACAAGACTCACACTGGTATCTTGAATCCTACTCTGGATTCTTATGAACTCAGCACATCTTCTATCGCAAGACTTGGTATTGTTGGTGGTGGTAACATGATGTATGCTACACAGAATATTCAATATAATGTTCTGCGTCCTTCTATTGAGAAGATGCTTCTTCCCAAGACAGATGTTACGGCAAGAATCAATACGATTTCTGGTACATCTATTAATGATGGTAACACTCTGTCGCAAGCATCATTTGCTAATGACGGTGTATTCAGCGACATTATTCTTGGACAAGATAACTATCTTGATACACCCGCGCTGATCTGTTCTGGAATCAATGAGTCTACAGAACTGAGTGGTGCTAAGTCCTTCAGAATGGACTTGACCTTAACCAGTGATCTTCCTACATTGTCTCCTGTGATTGACCTTGATAGAATGTCAGCAACTCTGATTTCTAATCGTATCAACAGTCCTGTAGATATCAACAGTGCAAAACTTCCTGTTGGAGACGCACATGATGCAGTTTACATCACTAGAGCGGCAAACCTGACCAATCCTTCTGGTTCTATCAAAGTGTACTTCTCGGGTTACCGCCCACCTAACAGTTTGATTAGGGTACTATATAGAGTACGACCTGTTGGTTCTGCAACTCCTATCGACGAGTTAGGATTTGAGTTCTTCCCAACTGATACTGCCAAGGTTCCTACTACAACCGAAAGAGAAATCTTCCGTGAGTATGAGTACGAGGTATCGGGTCTGAACTTTGACCAATATCAAATCAAGGTTGTATTCGTATCGCCTAACCAAGCATACGCGCCTATTATCAAAGATCTGAGAGCAATCGCTCTTGCTGTATGATGTCCAACATCCCTGTTAAAGGAAAGGATCACTGGTTTAGAGATTCGTTCTCGAAATCTATCCAGTGTGCCAATAAAAGTGAATATGAAAAATATATGGCAGCATATAAAGCAGATCAAGCTGAGAGGCAGAAGATTGAGACTTTACAAACCGATGTTTCTGAGTTAAAATCAGAACTAGGTGATATTAAAGATCTCCTACTAACGTTAGTCCAAAATCAGAAGTAAACATTATGTCTATTGAACAAGTCTCCCAGACTGATATGCTGGCGGAGTTCCGTGAGCGTCTCAAGAAACTGGTGGAAGAGAACCAACAATATGCTGCAAAAATTAAAGAGAATGAAACTGTAGCACTTAAGCTTCAAGGTGCTATTGAAACTCTGGAGTATTACAATCCTCAAACCATGTCCGCACCTCCTGATGAGGAAACAGTGGAAGAAACGGAAGAGGAAACAGCAGAATGACACTAGGGGCAGCAATGCCCCTTTTTTATTACGCATAAATAACTTGGAAGCATAATCTCTATCGAGTTGTCTGTAAAAAATGGCAAATAGAATTCAACTAAGGCGTGGTGGCGCTCAGGAATGGGCAAACGCAAACCCAACTCTTGCACAAGGTGAAATTGGGATCGAACTTGATACGGGTCGTATCAAAATCGGTGATGGTGTGACGGCGTGGAACACGCTGAGATACGAAAGACCTGTAGAGTCAAATACTAATACACCCAACACTCTTGTTCAGAGAGATGCTGATGGTAACTTTGCTGCTGCGACGGTCACAGCAACTCTTATCGGTAACGCTTCTACCGCAACTCGACTTGATCAGACAAGACAGATTCAACTGTCTGGAGATGCTACTGCTTCTGGAAACTTCGATGGTTCGCAAAACCTGAACCTCGCCACAACATTATCTCTGATTGCCACCCTACCTCATTACTTACAAGACAACGATCCTTCGATCACTCGAACCTTTACTGAAGTAACAGTAGACCAGAAAGGTAGAGTTGTTAATGCTAAAACTGCTTCTCAGATGAACCTGACCTTGTATGGTCTGGACGGTTCGGCAACTAGCGATACATCTCTGGCAATGCCATGGAGTGCTCGTCTTCAATCAATCGTAGATGAATCTGGAACAGGTCTCATCGCTAGAACAGGTTCTGCAACTGTTGCGACAAGAACTATTCAAACTGTTTCTACTGACCTGGTTGTCACTAACGGTAACGGTGTTTCTGGTAATCCTAACCTTTCTCTGTATGTTCAACCAAACGTAGTTGCTGGTGACTACAATACAGAGAGTCTTACATCTGTAAGTCAAGCAGGTTCTAGTGGTGAACCTTTTGGTACAGAGACTGTAAACACAGTCAAATTCTCAGTTGACGACAGAGGTCGTTTTACAACTGTAACAAATGTGCCTATCGCTACTGCTACTGAGGGTAGTAAGTATGCTAACTATGCTGCAGGGACGACTTATTCTAGATATGATATTATCCAGAATGCCTCAAAAGTTTACCAAGCATATCAGGGCATCGCTGCTGGTGCTGGTGCTCCTACTCATACCAGCGGTGATAGTGGAGGTTGGCGCTACCTCGCGGCTGAAGCAACGGAACAGAAGGGACTGGCTAGTTTTGCACAGGAAGATTTCGACGTTGACAGCAACGGGC